>ENA-UOOM01000383-UOOM01000383.1-fermentation-metagenome-genome-assembly--contig:-NODE-383-length-52456-cov-7.752829_pt1 | contig 52456 bp, 46 predicted proteins | sample MGYA00245781_ERZ724031 | MGnify/ENA primary metagenome ERZ724031 (study PRJEB28704, sample SAMN03018317) | fermentation metagenome | biome: anthropogenic terrestrial biome; feature: soil; material...
AACTCGCGACCCTCGCCTTGGCAAGGCGATGCTCTACCACTGAGCCACTCGCGCACTTGTTTTCAAGAGTCATTTTACAACAATTTCATATATTCTGTCAAGTGTTATGTCCAGTATAACTTTTTGTATTTTTTTAGTCGGTTTTGCATATTTTCTGCCTTTTTTCTACACCTTATGCTATAATAATACTGGCTCTATTCGAGGGCCTAACTTCTATATGTAATGCTTTAAATTAAGGAGGTAGCACATGAAATATGAAATTGCGGGCGATACCTTGCCTGTGGTAATCTGTAAGCTTGATGCTGGAGAGACAATGATAACTGAAAAAGGCTCCATGGCATGGATGTCTCCCAATATGGTGATGGAAACAACCACAAACGGCGGTGTAGGCAAAGCTTTTGGGAGAATGTTCTCCGGCGAATCCTTTTTTCAGAACAAATATACAGCAAATGAAGGCTCCGGTGTGATTGCCTTTGCCTCCAGTTTTCCCGGAAGCATCAAAGCGTTTGAGGTAAACCCAAACCAAGAATATATTCTGCAAAAAAGTGCATTTCTAGCAGGCGAAGCCGGTGTACAGCTTTCTGTGCACTTTCATAAAAAATTTGGCTCCGGCTTATTCGGCGGCGAAGGCTTTATTCTGCAGCGCATATCGGGAAACGGCACTTTTTTTACAGAATTCGACGGTCATACTGTGGAATATGACCTGCAGGAAGGGCAAAAAATCGTGATCGACAGTGGCTATCTTGCTGCCATGAGCACAACCTGCCAAATGGACATCCAGATGGTTCCAGGGCTAAAAAATATGCTCTTTGGCGGAGAGGGCCTCTTTAATACTGTAATCACCGGGCCGGGACACGTATGGTTGCAAACCATGCCCATCAGCTCCGTTGCTTCTGTATTAAAGCCTTTCTTTCCCTCCAGTTCATAATACAACTTCACACGTAAGGAGAGCTTTGGTCCTTTCTAAGCTGCAGCAAGCTCTCCTTCACCAAGGCAGCACTACCGTTTTCATGGTTGGGGTTGCCTTTTCATGTTAAAGCAGCATTGTGCGCAGAAAAGACTGTCCTATGTGGGTATTGCAAGACTCCTTGAACCAAAAAACTACGAAAAACACCTGAAGCTTTGTGGATACTACCTTCGTAATCACAGCGCTTTTACCTGCAATGAGTGTGGGTTACAGGCAAAAAGCAAAAAAGGCATAGGCCGTATTCCCCGAAAGTAGGGGCAAAAGATTACCAAATGTTACCGCTTTTATTCTGAGGATAGTTGTGATACTATGTGTGTGTAACACTTTTGTAACAATTACATAACATTTTAGAAACAACTACGTAAAACTTTCCAATGAAAAAGGAGGAACTTAAGATGAAAAAATTTAGATTAGCCGCTGCTGTCTCCATCGCAGCTCTCTCCATGTCCGCACAGGCAATGGCTGCCCCCCTCACTGTAAATACAGCTTCCGAGAGCGATTGCCCTATCACGGCAAATGCAACAAGCAACAATTTAAACAGCATAAAAAATTTGGATAGCGTACTTCAAAATTCTTTGAAATCCGTTGACATTGATTCTATCATAAGCCAGTTAGGCTGTGCAGATGGGCAAGTAATTACAAACTTAGAATCCCTGAACGCCCTCAAAGGTACTAAAGACACTAACTGCCCAGCAGACACTGACTGCACCGGCGCAGACTGCCAGATCGGCACAGATTGTACCGGCGCTGATTGCCAGACAGGCACAGATTGCACCGGCTCCGATTGCACAACGGATACTTCCAACAACGGATCCTCCAACAACGGATCCTCCAACAACGGATCCTCCAACAACGGATCCTCCAACAATGGGAGCTCCGACAACGGATCCTCCGACAACACTACCGTTTCTGCCAATGCACAGGCAGTTGTTGACCTTGTAAATGCAGAAAGAGCAAAAGCAGGCTTGGGCGCATTAGAGATCGACCCTAATGTTACAAAAGCAGCGCAGGTTCGTGCAAAAGAAATCCAAACCTCTTTCTCTCACACAAGACCTGACGGAAGAACTCCTTTTACCTCCCTTGATGAGGCAGGTGCTTCTTACAAAGGTGCCGGCGAAAATATTGCCCTCGGACAAAAAACACCGGAACAGGTTATGAATGACTGGATGAACTCCCCGGGACACAAAGCCAATATTTTAAACTCCAAGTACAAATATATCGGTGTTGGCGTTGACGGCAATGCTTGGACACAGCTCTTTACATACTAAGAAAACTACATCAGAAAAAAAGAGGAATCCTCAGATTCCCCTCTAAAAATACTATTTTAAGGCGTCATCGTAAAACGATGGCGCCTTTCGATTTCGACAAGGTCTCAGCTTTTCCAAAAGGAGGCCGCTTAAAGGCCCTCTGTATGGAAATCCTTTCCTTTATGGCAAAAGCAATTTATTTGCCGCCTAAGATTACCTACAGAACAGTTGACCCATTCCAATCCACTTGGTTTGTAATATCCTCATTCTTGTTATTATAAAAATTTAGAGTATCTAAGTCCAAATGATTTGACTCTATCCGGTCATCCATTTCCAGATGAACAAAAAACCGTGGTTTTTCGGGAATATCCATACTGTAAGCTTGACCCTCCAGGGTAAATGTGATGCTTGCAATTTTTGAGCCGATATTTCTTCCGCCAAAAAACAAATATCTTTTATCACCGCTGTCTGCAATCCACTCTTTGAAATTACCGTCTCCGGTACTCAGCCTCTCAATTTTATAGCCCCCGGTAATTCCCCTCACTAAAGTAGCAACCCCTATTTGCTGGTTTAATTCCAGCAAAACATATTTGGTTTTTCCCACCGTAATGAAATCATACAGTTCTATATGGTTTGCACTTTCTACGCTGTGCCCACGATTGTAAAACTGATTGAGCTGTTCCTCTAAATTACTGCCATCCCCTTGAACGGGATAGGAAAAAGAATAAGCAAGGGCACTTACAGCAATAGAGACTGTCACACCAATTCCTAAAATAATCTGTTTTTTCATTAGAATCTCCTTTCCCTGTGAACTACGTTTCTAAGGAAATCTGTAAAAACAAAATTTTCCTCTGCACAAGTAAACAGCAATGCTTATTCCTCCCCATCCAAAAAGGAGCAAAATCCATCCTCCCGATATCCGATGGTTTCCTTCATTAGGCTTTGAATGGTTTTCCCCTCTTGCCGCAAGGCCTCCAAGGTAATATCCACTGCAATTTCATTGTCTTTTAATATAATCACCCGATCTACAAAGTTTTCAATTTCTTTGATTTCATGGGTTGTAATAAAAATCGTTTCCTTCCCCGTCAAGGTTCCCGATAATGCCTGCATAAAATCCTGTCTGGTAAACATATCCTTTCCCACAAAAGGCTCATCCATCATAATATACGGTGTTTTTTTTGCCATGCCCGCGGCAACTTCCGCCTTCGCCTTCTGCCCCTTTGACATTTTTTTCATGGGGCGCTCTTCTAAGTGAAAAAAATCCAAAAGCAGTTCAAAATAAGCCATATCAAAGGAAGGGAAAAAATCCCCCAGAAATCTTCCATAGGCCTTGGGTGTCAAATCATTAAAATACGTCCCCGCTTCACTAATAAAAGCGATTTGACCTGCAAGGGCTTGAGGGGCCTTGCCGTCTATTGTAATGTGAGAGCCCGCATCGGGCACCATCAGCCCCCCAATGAGCTTTAAAAGAGTTGTTTTTCCCGCACCGTTGGCGCCCAGCACCGCCACAATCTGCCCCGCGGGAACTGTAAATGTGATATCCTGCAATACCGTTTTATAATTCGGATAGGTAAAATATAGCTTGCTTATCTCCACCATAAATCTCCCACCTTTCCATTGGTTGGTGCAAGCTCAACAAACTGCCTTTGCCTTTGCTCAATCATGCCATCGGCAGATTGCGTCTGCATAGCTTCCTTCAAATAAGGTGCCTTTTTTGCGATATTATATTTTGAATACTTTTTATAGCTATCCTCATAATAATTCGTTTCCAGTTTCCCCTGATACAGCATTTTCCCCGTATCTCCATTCATCACGCTAAGATACAGCTGTGAACCATAGTAATCAGAAGCCTTTGTTTCTTCTCCCAAATCTGTGGATGCATCAAAAATCAGATTATTTCTGCAGGCGGTAAGGAACATTCCCGAGGATTTGTCATAGCAATTCATCCTTTTTAACCCTTCCTCGTTGATTTGGTACAGCCCATCTTCCACGCAGCTCCAAACTTGAGTATTCTCATTCTGCTCAACCACTTCATACATCCGGTAATGAACGGATACATCGCCTCCGTCCCATGCCACAACTTCCGCCTCGGCATAATCTATCTTATCACCTTGCTCTGTAGGGAGCACATCTTGATTTGTTAGTTTGCCTTCCACATCGTATACCTCAAACAAAAGCTTTTCGTCTTCTATTCTAAAAATTCCAAAGGCATTGTCCCCCAATGCGAACATCCCCAGCACACGGTTATGGGCATCCACAGGAAAGGTGCGAATCCGCTTCGCCCCGCCATATTCTTTCTGCTGATAAAGCTCTCCTTCCTCCTCCGGAGCCGCTGCGCGTAGGTCCTCCTCTTGAATGCGGAACAATCCTGTCGCTCCCCTGCATTCCCGTGTGGAGGCAACAAGGCCGTAATAGGCATCGCCTGCCTTCACCAAGTAGCTCTGCATCTCTATATTTGTAAAGGAGGACTCTGTATAGCTGGATCTACCATCCTGCCTATTCCCTCTGGTGTAATAAACTTCTTTTTCCACATACATTCCAGTGGCAACTCTGGCCTCCCTGCCCCCATTGACCTCCCAAAAGCCCATATAAATATCCACTTTATCTGCATAAACGGTTTCACCGCTGGCAAATTCACCATCATTAAAATATCCACTCTCCAGAACTGCTTCATGGATACCCTCCTTACGGCGGATTTTTGCATCTGCCGAAGGGGCGGAATCTATGAAAGCCGTCAGTTCTTGGGAAAATCCGTTCTCATAGTAATTGTAGCTATACCTTTCGAGCCCCATAATTGCCCTTCTGTCTGCATAAAACAGATTCTTAATTTCCTCCGTACCGAAGGGATAAAATGTTGTAGAAAGCTCCCCCTCCTCTATACGAAAAATAACGCCATGGGTGCCGTCTCCGGCCACACCTTCCACAGGAAAAATATTTAAGTATTCTCGCTGTCCCTCTATGTCTTTTAGAGAAAAGGTACCGTTTTGTTGCCAGCGGCACATCATACCCAAAAAAACAGCAAAAACCAGAAGGGAACCAACTAGTATCCAAATCACCTTGTTTTTCATATCCATCCCCCCTTAAATATCTTTTCTACGTTTTAAACGATATACCGCCGCAAAAATGAGCAATATACCCAACAGCACTGCCGCTGCAAATAGGACACCGCTACAGGGCAGTATGGTTTCCGATGAATACAGCAGCTGGTTTTCAAATAAGACCCACCCACGATAAAAGGCTGTAAAAAAACCAAACAGCACCACCAGAAACAGCCCAATTCGTACAAAAACATATTCATTATACAATCCAGCAAATACCACCGCCCCACTGGAAAGAAACAATCCCCCGGCAAGCGTTAAGGCCTGAATCCAAGAGACTGGAAAACAGCAGGATAAAAAAATGCTGCGGTGAAACGCCAAAAATAAACCGTTGGTTATGTAGGTATTGAATTCCCGCAATGTTACCTCCTCGGATATGCGCAAAACTGCCTTTGAGGCCGCTTCCTCATATACAGAAGTAACAGGATAATATAGAAGCAGCATAGCAATCAGCCACACAGCAAAGTAAAGCCCGATGGCCGCACAGGCACTTAAAAAAAAGGCAAAAAAAACCTGATGTTTTTTCATGGGCAACGTAAAAATGGTATACATCCCTTTTCCGTTGGTGTAAAATGCGTTAATCTGCAGAAAAATAGACACAAACAGTGTAACCAGCCCAAGGAAAAAGAGAATACCCACGCCGCTGTAATCTACAACTAAATCATAGGTGCGAAATTCTATGGCAATATGCTCATAAGCATTATTTTGGCTGAAATTCCCTGCGGCGAAAAGCAGGAGAATACCCACGATCAAAGAAATACTTAGTATAAATTTCTCACTCTTTTGAAAAAACCAGACAAATAAATAATTGCTAAGCTTCAGCGTATTTTTCATTTTTTTCCCCCTTTTCCCATTCCTGCTGCAACAAGCCCTGAACCTCCTCCAAGGAGAGCTTATTTTCCTTCAATTTTTTTACAAACTCCGCCACCAGACCTGCAGTCATTTCCCGCTGAATATCCAGCAGCATATCCTCGTCAAAATATAAAATGCTGACGGTATTTTTCGGGGTCAAAACCAGCCCCGCCTCTTCTAATGTGCGGAATGCTTTTTGAGCCGTGTTCGGATTTATTTTTAACAAGGTTGCCAATTCCCGCCTTGAGGGCAAAAGATCTCCCTTTTTTGCTCTTCCTAAAAAAATCTGGCGTTTCACAAATTCGTTTATTTGTGCATAAACCGGCTCCGCAGTATTCAAAACCATCTCTGCAAAATCTAGCATACAATCCCTCCTTACAAGTGTACTATTTCAATAACACACTCTATGTGTATTATATCTATAGTACATTTTTGTGTCAATAGAAAAAGGGCATTTGTCGAAATGTTTTCTTTCTATAGAAAAAAAACCCAATTCTGCCAAAGGTATGCTTATAAAAAAGCATAGAAAAAAGCCCCTATGGCAAGGACTAAGCAATCCCCCACAATATGGGCTTTTCTATGGAAGCAGCAAAAAATCCATTGCTGCCGTACATTCCTTTTTATTTGCAGAGCACTGCCGTACCGGAAACGCTCACCATCAGCATACCGTTATCCGTTCCCAAAACCTCATAATCCACATCCACACCAATAACGGCATTGGCCCCCATATTTTCCGCCCTTTTCTTCATTTCCCCAAGGGCCTGCTCTCTGGCCTGAATCAATTCCTCCTCATATGTGCCGGATCTGCCGCCAAAAAAATTGCTTAAGCCTGCAGCCAAATCCTTCACAAAGTTGACCCCGGCAACGACCTCGCCGAAAACAATGCCTTTATACTCTATACTCTCTTTTCCTTCAATTCCATTTGTTGTTGTAATAATCATTTTGCCACTCCTATCTTATTTTAAATTAATAGATTACTCTTGTCATGCGAGCGCCAAAGGGCATTAACGCAAGCCCCGCAAACTTAAAATACTGAATCCCAAAGGGAATGCCAATAATGGTGATACAGCAGGCAATGCCCAACGCCAAGGAACCCAATGCCAATTCCAAGCCGCATAATAAAATCCAGATAATATTCAAAATAATAGAGCCGGAGCCTAATCTGCCATATTCAATTTGGGTTCCAAAGGGCCAAAGCACCATTTGGGCGAATTTAAAGCATTGCAGCCCTATGGGTATGCCTATGATGGTAATGCAGCAAATAATACCCGCCAAAAACCAGCCGATTACCGAAAAAAGCCCACCAAAAATCAACCAAAGAACATTCCCCAATACACTCATACTTCCTTCTCCTTTCCGCAAACACCCCTATAAAATGCAACGGCCCTTGCATATTCCTCCAAAAACAGCGCCTCCTTACCTTCGGGGCTTAAGCCATAAACACCCTTCTCCAGTCTGACAAACCAATGGTATACGTTTCTCCGGAGCATCACAGCATATTTATCTTCCTTGCCCAATTCCCGCAAGTCCTTTAAGGAAATGCACCCCGAGGGTTCTATCAAACAGCAAAGCTCTATAGATTTTTCCCGATAAGCAGTCATAATCTTTTTTCGTGTCATACCGCCCATATTCTCTATCAGCCTGCGGTTATCAATCTCCGTCTGCAAGCCTTCCCGCTTTCTTCGGTTTTTCCGCACCATGCTGTCCGCCGGTTCTAAAATCACCTCTACCGCTTCCATGGGACTATCTAAGGCTACGGTAATCAAGCCTAGCTCTAACCGCTTCAAAAGCCGCAGCATATCCTTCCATACCCGGGCTCGCTGGCCTTTTTCGGGGCGGGGAATGGCCACATAAACCTGCTCTGTTATACTTTGCCGTTCCAAAGCCTGATACACCAGCTTCAGATTAAAGCTTGTTTTTAGCTCTATAATCAGCATTTGCCCATCCTTCACCGCGGCAATATCACAATCCTTTACCTCAGCCTGCACATGATAGCCTAAGCCTTCCAAAAAAGTGCGTATAGGCCCATACAGATCTGTTTCTTTCATGCTTTTCTTCCTTTTGCCATAAGCGCTTCGATGTCCTCCACGGTGCGAATCAAATCCTGCGTCAGCACCCTGCAGCCGTCCTTTGTCACCAGAGCATCGTCCTCAATCCGAATGCCGATGTCCCATTCATCAATATATAGCCCCGGCTCGACGGTCAAAACCATACCTTCCTCTAAGGTGCGGTCAATATACCGCCCAATGTCGTGGGTTTCCGCACCCAAATAGTGGCTGACACCATGATAGTAATATTTTTCTACCTCCTCCATGGTTTGCACCAGACGGATTTTTTTCAGCTCCGCAAAATAATGCTCCTTCAAAACTTCATTTAATCGGGCAAAAGGGACACCCGGACGAATTGTTTCAATGACCTTCCTCTGTCCTTCTAAAACAATACTATAGACCATTTTCTGTCTTTCCGTAAATTTTCCGTTCACAGGGAAGGTGCGCGTAATATCTCCGTTGTACCATGCAATCTGGGCTCCCGCATCCACCAAAATCAAATCCCCTTCCTTGGTTTTTTGATTGTTATCCACATAATGGAGTATGGTGCCTCTCTTGCCTGCAGCGGCAATGGTTTGGAAGGCCTTTTGCCGCACTCCGTTTTTTGTCAGCACAAAATCAAAATATGCTTCGATTTCATATTCCATCATGCCAGCTTTGGCGTGCTCCATCATAGCCAGAAAGCCTTTTTCCGTAATCTTCATGGCTTTCTGCATCCGCTCCAACTCCCAGTCTTCCTTAATCAACCGCAGATCACTGAAAATGGGATATGAATTCCCCAGCCACATGGAAGGAAATTGCTCTCTCACTTCCTTTGCAAAGGAAAGGGCCGAAGAGGGAGAAGCATCCCAGCTTCTATTTTCCATATCCAAATAGACGGTTTTGATGTTATGCTTAAAAATTTGCTCTGCAAGGTCCTTCCGAAAATGATCTACAAATGCAATGCAATCAATGGAGGATTGCTGCCTTGCCTCCTCTATGGTCAGGTTTGCACCGATCCATTTGGCCAGGATCCCGTTGTCACGAGGGATATATAAGGTGGTTGTAACGCCGGCAGCAGTCTTTGCCATAAGAAAAATGCAATGCTCCCGGTCAATTCCCGTTACATAATAAAAGTTACGGTCCGGCGCAAAGGGATACTGCTCATCCCCCTGTTTATAGGGTGCCTGCCCTGCAAAAAGAATGGCAACACTATTTTCCTCTAACCGCTGTTCTAATTTCGTTCTATTTCTCTGAAAGCTTTCCATCCAAAACACCATGCCTTTCTATTCTATTTTATCACATTGCTTGGCACCAGTTTCTAAGAAAATATAATAAAAAGAATAAGATTTTATTAATATTCTTTTCCAAAAACCTTGCCCCAATAAATCATTCCCATAGCCTTACCAAACGGCACCCATTTTATAAAGCAGCAAGCAAGCCTTTAGCCTGCAAAATGAAACCCGCGCGCTTCAAAAAAAGAGAAAATTTCTTCCTTCGCTCCGAAAAGCTTTCCCTGTACTGCGCCTTCTTTGCCGCCGCCCTTACAATCGAAGGCCTTTTTCAGTTCCTCCGCCAATGCCTTGGCATCCATTTTGCGGCTTACTAAAACAAAGGAAAACCCATTTTCTCCCATTGTCATGACCATGGCCCGGCCGCCGGTTTTTTCCAATGCCATATCCGCCAGCGAGGTCATATCCTTTCCGCTGAGTCCGGGCTCAAAAATCAAAATGTTTTCCCCATCCGCCGGAAGCTTTTCAATACGATGATGAAAAACCTCCCATTTCCATTTTTTTCCTTCTTGCAGCAGCATATCCCGCTCTTTGAAAAGCTTTTGCACACCGCCGTCAATTTGCTCCGCCTGCACGGAAAGTGCCTTCCCTACTTGGGCGGCGGCTTCGTGGATTTTTTGAAAATAGCCTAAGGCTCTTTTTCCACAGAGAATTTCCAGCCGTGTTCCGCCTTTATAATTCTGTATCCCCACAATTTTAATCATACCAATTTCCCCTGCAAGCTTTACATGGGTTCCGCAGCAGGCACAGCAGTCATACGCCCCTGCCTGCACAATGCGTACCTCTCCCGACAGCGCAAGCTTACTGCGATACTCCAACCGCTCCAACTGCTCTTGTGCAGGGAAAGAAATTTCCAAAGGCGTATTTTCCCAAATGGCCCGATTTCCCTCACCTTCCAGCCAAGGCACATCCTCCCTTGGAATTTGGGCATTGAAATCAATGATAATGCGTTCCCGCCCCATATGAAAACCCACATTATCACAGCCGTATTTTTTACAAATAATGCCCGATAGTATATGCTCGCCCGAGTGATTTTGCATCAAGTCAAACCGGTGGGCCCAATCAATTTCCCCCTTTACCTGAAGGCCTGCCTCCAAGGGTGCATCCGTCACATGGATAACTTCCCCGTCTTTCTCCTGCACATCCAATACGGCAGCACCACCCAAGGAGCCCATATCTCCGGGCTGTCCGCCGCCCTCGGGATAAAACAAGGTCTGATTTAACACAATATGATAGCCGTCCCTGCTTTTCCGGCAAGTGCGGACAATACCTTCAAATACAGTGCGATATGCATTGTAATAATATAGTTTTTCTGTCATTTTATTCCCTCCTGCTATGCTTTCCCACAGTATAGCACGCTTTTCCTTCCAAGAAAAGGGCGGGGGTTTTTCCTTTTTAAAAACAGAAAGCCCATAAAAAAGCAGGTATTGCCTCACACAACACCTGCCGTCTATTTCTGTTATTTTCTTTTTCGGATAAATCCGACAGCTACGGTACCCGGCCCGGAATAGGTACCCACCACCGGCCCAATGGTCCCTTCCAGAGCATGAGAAATATCATAACTCTCTGCAAAGCTCTCTTTTACCAATTGCAAATTTTCCTCTGCCGCACCATGGCAAAACACGATGGGGTACTCTTCATCTAAACCATCTGCCGCCGCAAGCTCCCGCAAAATGGAAATCATTTTTTTCTTTCCCTTGGCCTTTGCAGAATTTAACACCAAGCCGTCTTCTATGGTTAAAATGGGATGCAAATTCAGCATGGTGCCCACAACTGCCGCTGCGCCGGATAACCGTCCGCCTTTTCTGATAAACTTCAGCGTCTCAATGGCCGCATAAATTTTGGCCCTTTTAGATAATTCGCCGATTTCATAAGAAAGCTCCTCCGCAGTGGCGCCTTCCTTCACCCGCTTTGCCGCAATTTCCACCAAAAGACCCAGGCTGCAGCAGGCTTGATTGGTATCTACAATCCAAATTTTATCGCTCCCGATGGTCTGCTTGGCAATATGCGCGGACTGCACCGTGCCGCTTAATTTACCGCCGATAACAATACAAAGAACCTCATCCCCTTGGTCCAAGGCTTTTTGAAACGCCTGTTCAAAGGAATGGGGGGTAGGCTGGGCTGTTGTGGGAATTTCTGGGTTGGTTCTAAGATAATGATAAAATTCCGCCGCCGTAAGATTGACACCGTCAATGAAGGTTTCTTCTCCAAAATGCACTGTCAAAGGCACACAAATGGTGCCGATTTCCTCTAATCTTTTTTGAGGTATATCGCAAGTACTGTCCGTAATAATCTGTACCATATTTTTCCTCCTTTTATGCCACCTATAAAAAGCCAAAAGGTCAGCAAAACATTCTTTTCTTCATATTCATTATAATAGTTTTTAAAACCACGTCAACTGCTTTTTAAGAAAGAATTGGGGGAGATTATGGAATTTATCCATCTCCCCTAGGAAGTTCCTCAAAATTCATACACAAAAACTGTAGGTTGCGCCTTACTGCCTGTTTTTCTATTTGTCCGACCATTCCCTTCCCCTATGAAAGGCCGCAGTACGGCTAGAAACTAGGCTTCAACGGAAACCAAAGCTTTTAAAAGGGCGCTGACACAATGCCAACACCCTCTCACACAAAACATATTATTTTCAGACTTCCTCCAGCTTATCCTCATCTGCCGTTTCTTCTTCCTCCTGCCGGGCTGTTTCCCTCTTTTTCAGTAAATGGAAGCCGCCCAGAACCACACCCAATGCCACAATAATTCTTGCCGCATGATTGTTGAACCTCCAAGCCAATTCCCAAAGAAATCCGCTAAAAAAGGGATTTAAAAGATCCATGCAAATTTGTGTCAGCATACAGATTCCCCAGAAAACCAATGCCAGTGCAATAACTTTTTTATTTTTTTTGAAAAATACGTCCGCATCATCGAAATGCACCTCATTCAGAACAAAATAACGATCCTCTTGCTTTAAAAACTCTTCCGGGGACAAACTTCTCAGATTATGGGTATGGAAAAAACTGAAAAACCAGATAACTGGCAGCACCGCCCATAGAATCTCCATTCTGCTCCATTCCCCAATGACAAGGGCCGCAAAAAAAAGCCCCATCAGGCTAATCCCCTGCTTATAAAAACCCATATACATTTCTCCTGCCCCGGGAATGAGGGAGCAAAAGAAAGTAAGTACTACATTCTTCCTATTTCTCATGATATTACCTCCAAATAATTCTATAATTTCTTATTTTATACAAACAGTATAGTCTATTGTTATTTGGATTCCTTTTACTCTTTATTAAGAATTTATAAATGTTGGCCGTCACCCCGCTTTGGCAGTCCCCCCGCTTTGGCCGCCCCCCGGCTTTGGCCGCCCCCCCGCTTTGAAAGTGCAGTCTTTCCTGCTGCTGAAATTTCCCCATAAAAAAGAGTGCCTATACCATCGGCACCCCAAAATTACGGATAGATTTCTTTTTAGAATACAAATAAAACCGACGAATTTTATGATCCGAAAGCATATCTTCCCCTTTGAACAAAAGGCTTACTGCTCTGCTGCTTGAGCAAAAAAACCTTCCATTGCCGCCCAAAGCTCGTCCACACCCGTCTTTTTTTCGCCGGAAAAAGGGATCAGCACATCCTCTGCACCAAGGCCAAAGGTTTTGCGAATCACAGACAGCTGCTTGGGCACTTGGCTTCGATTCAGTTTATCTGACTTTGTGGCCGCAATCACAATGGCATAGCCATAATGCTTCAGCCATTCATACATCATCACATCATTTTTTCCCGGCTCATGGCGAATGTCAATCAAAAGAATAATGGCTCTCAATGCTTCTCTTTTCTCCAAATATTCCTCTATCATTTTTCCCCATTTTGCAATTTCCGTTTTGGGCGCCTTGGCATAGCCATAGCCCGGTAAATCAACAATATACATCTGCCCGTTCACATCATAAAAATTGATGGTTCTTGTTTTCCCCGGCTGTGAGCTGGTGCGTGCCAACGCCTTACGGCCCAATATGGCATTAATCAGCGTGGATTTTCCCACATTGGACTTGCCTACGAAAGCGATCTCCGGCCTCCCGTCCACAGGATAATGGGAAAAATTCGTACCGATTGCCGCCAAAGAAGTTGTTTTTATTTCCATATCTCCGCTCCCTTCACCAACGCAACCTTCCATACATCCTCCATGGTTTTTGCCAAAACGAATGTAATACCCTCTTTTACTTCCTCGTTTATTTCTAATAAATCCTTTTCATTTTCCCATGGCAAAATAACCGTTTTGATGCCCACAGTTTTGGCCGCAAGCACCTTCTCCTGCAGCCCGCCAATGGGCAGCACCCGGCCTCGTATGGTAATCTCACCGGTCATCGCCACATCATGATGCACCTTCTCCTGCGTCAAAGCGGAAAGCATGGCTGTAGCCATGGTAATACCCGCAGAAGGCCCATCCTTTGGTGTTGCCCCTTCTGGGATATGTATATGTATATCGTATTTTTTATAAAAATCAGGCGCCAGGCCAAAGGTCTTTGCTTGGGAGCGGATATAGCTGATGGCCGCCTCAGCAGATTCCATCATAACCTTGCCTACATTGCCTGTCAGGCGGAATTTACCGTCGCCTGCAATGGCATTCACCTCGATGGAAAGGGTGATTCCGCCTACAGGGGTCCACGCCAAGCCACGCACAATGCCAACCTGGGGATTTTTATAAATCGCATCCTTGGTATATTTTCTTTTTCCTAAGATGCTCTCCAAATTGTTTGCCGAAACCGTCACCGATTTTTTCTCGCCCATGAAAATGGACTTTACAGTTTTTCTGCAAATCTCGCCAATGGCTCTTTCCAGCTGTCTGACGCCGGCTTCTCTTGTATACCCATCGATAATGGCCTCTATGGCATCATCCTTAAATTTTATCTGCGCCGCCGTCAGCCCGCTGCGCTGCCGCTGTTTTCCCACAAAATGCTCCTTAGCAATATGCAGCTTTTCCTGGGCGGTATAGCTGCCCAGAGAGATGACCTCCATTCTATCCAGAAGAGGCTTAGGTATGGTATCCAAGCTATTGGCCGTACACATAAAAAGAACCTTGGATAAATCATAAGGAAGCTCAATAAAATGATCGCGAAAGGTGCTGTTTTGCTCGCCATCCAAAACCTCCAGCAGTGCCGCCGAGGGGTCGCCGTTATAAGAGGAGCCCAGCTTATCAATCTCATCCAAAAGCATTAAGGGGTTGATGGTTCCCGCCAGCTTCATGGCATTGATGATGCGCCCGGGCATTGCCCCAATATAGGTTTTGCGGTGGCCTCTGATTTCCGCCTCATCCTTGACACCTCCCAAGGACATTCGGATATACTTTCGGTTTACCGCCTTTGCCACAGAGCGGGCAATGGAGGTTTTGCCAATTCCCGGCGGGCCGACCAAGCAGAGAATGGTGGGTCTTTCTTCGGGAACATTTTTGCGCACCGCCAAATATTCCAAAATACGGTCCTTTACTTTTTCCAATCCGTAATGGTCTTCATCCAATATTTTTTGTGCGTTTTCCAAGTCAAAGCTTTCCTCCGTTGTTTGGTTCCACGGTAGACTTAGCAAGGTTTCCACATAGTTTCTGGATACATTAGACTCAGGAGAGGTGACGGGAATTTTCTGCATACGGTTAATTTCTTTCTCGATGGCCTCTTTTACCGCCGCCGGGGGATCCAGTTCCTCTAACTGCTTCTTGTATTTCTCCGCCTCGGCACCTACACCGTCTTTATCCCCCAATTCATCCTGTATGACCTTCAGTTCCTCTCGGAGGTAATATTCCCTTTGATTCTGCTCAATGCGGGCCTTTGTTTTACTCTCGATTTCCTTTTTTATAGCCAAAATCTGTTTTTCGCTTTTCATAATTTCTAACACTGCATCCAAACGCTCGGAGGGGTTTAGTATTTCCAAAATTTTTTGCTTTCGTTCAAAAGAAATCTCCAGCCCCGCCGCAATGAGATCTGAGAGTTTTCCCGGCTTTTCCGCAGCCTTAACACTGCTTAAAAGATCGGTAGCCGTGCCGTTTGGCACATATTTTGTATATTCCTCATAGGTTTCAATGGCAACACGCATATACGCCTTTAAATACTCGTCCGGCTCTTCCGTAATATCCTGCTCCAAAGATGTGATATGGGCAAAATCTGCCGCTGTTTTTACCCAAATTTCTTCCAACCGTCCCCGTTCCTGCCCCTCAACAATAATATGGGTTACATTCCCGGGGAGCTTAAGCACCTGTTTTATGGTACACAGTGTACCAATTTTATATAAATCCTTTTGCGCAGGATCCGGGGTGGCAGGATTTACCTGTGCTATCAAAAATACCTTTCCGTCTCCGCTTTCCGCCTCTGCAACAGCATCCAGAGAGCGCTGCCTGCTGACGGGAAAGCTGATTGCCATATTGGGAAAAACCGTTAATCCCCGCAAAGCAATCATGGGTATTTTCATCGTCTGTTTCTTCTCCATTCTTTCACCTCTATTTTTTATCATTCGCAAGGGTCTCCGCCGGAACCATATGTAAAAGCAATGCGGATTTTCCCTCTATATTCATAGGATATCATGCCATATCCCCTATTTTCCACCTGACCTTTTCAAAATTTATGCAAAGCCTTTGGTTAAAATTTCTTTCCTTTTTCTGATAACCCTTGGCAGAAATCCGCTGTTTCCAACAGAATGCAAAGCCGCCTGGGGGTATACGCTAAAAAATAACATAAAGGCTGTATTCAGTCAAGGACTTCTTTCCCTGAATACAGCCCATCAAATGCCTATTACCCAGAAAACTTCTATTCTATAAAACGGAAGGAAATACCGCAGTCAACGCTTTGCTAAAACCCTATATATTATACCCCAAATTCACCTTTCGGTCAAATAAGCCCTTTTCTTCAGCAAGCGTCTCCTTCCCGTGCCGTCAAGATATCCTTCTCTTCCCGATAATTCCCTTTTTCGTTATGCCCAAACACATGAAACAACAATTCATCCACATACTCTAAAGACACAACGGAAATGCCTAAACTGCCAAAAGCCTCCTGCCAATTCTCCTTGGGGACAAAGGCTCGCTTCACGCCTGCATCTATGGCTGCCGTCAATTTATCCGTAACGCCGCCAACAGGCAATACCTGCCCCTGCAAGCCGATCTCTCCCGTCAATGCAATTTCACCCTCCACCGCCGTACCGGTGAAGGCAGAATATACCGCCAAAAACATGGCAATCCCTGCAGAAGGGCCATCCACAGGCGTTCCGCCGGGGAAATTAATATGCACTTGGTAAGCGTCCTTTTTGAACCCATAGCTCTCCAAAACTGTTAAAACATTTTCCGCCGAGCTGCGGGCATTGCTCTTGCGTCTGCTGGAACGCTGCCTGCCCCGAATTTCTTCCTCTTCCACAATACCGGTCACAGTCAGTTGACCCTGCTCTGCTTTTTTTACCGATGCCTCGATGGCAAGAAGGGCGCCGCCTCCTCCGCCTTGCACCGCCATACCATTGACTACCCCCACTTGCGGTGTTTTATTTACCCGTCTGCGCAAAATAGGCTGATATCTTCCTGCTTCTGCAACCCAATCCAAATCGGCAAAAGTGATTTTTCGATTGCCTTCCATTGCCGCCAAGGAGGTTAAGGATTGTACAATATTCACCGTGTCTCTGCCGCCCCGGGCATAACAGGCAATTTTTTTGCTCAGCCCCTCTTCATAGGCGATACCGCCTTTGTTTAGACTATTTCTGGCAATATGTTCCACGGCCTTTTCATCCAAACCCTCAAAAAAAATCTCCGTGCAACGGGAACGCAGAGCCGGCGGAATATCTAACGGGCTTCTGGTGGTGGCACCAATCAAGCGAAAATCTGCAGGAATGCCCTTTTGAAATATTTCATGAATATAGGGGGGAATGCTTTTGTTTTCCCGATTGTAATAGCTGCTTTGAAAGCGGGCGATACGATCTTCCAAAATCTTCAAAAGCTTATTCATTTGCACAGAATGCAATTCGCCAATTTCATCAATGAACAATACCCCGCCGTTTGCCTCACAAATGGCACCCGGCCGGGGCTGTGGCACACCCATTTGGCCAAAGGCTCCCGCCCCCTGATAAATGGGGTCATGCACGGAACCCATAAGGGGATCGGCAATATTCCGCTCATCAAATTGCAAAGTTGTGGCATCGATTTCCACAAATTTTGCCCCCTCCGAAAAGGGACTATCCTCCTTCGCCTTGGCCTCCTCCAGAATCAAACGAGCCGCCGCAGTTTTTCCCACACCCGGAGGACCATAAATTAAAATATGCTGAGGATTGGGGCCGCACAGCGCAGCACGCAAAGCCTTAATTGCCTTTTCCTGCCCAATGATTTCACTTAGGTCTTTGGGGCGGGTTTGCTCAGACAGAGGAACTGCCAGTTTTTGCTGCCGCATTTCCTCCAGTTCATCCAACTGTCTTGCGTTTTCCATAGAGGAAAACTCTCCCTTTAATTTCTTTTTTTGACTGCTCTTGAAAAAATAATAAGCACCTGTTGTAAAAAACAGTATTTGGACTATGGTCAAAATATTCCATCCGCTCAAAAAATCCACTCCCTTTAAAATTTTCCTGATACTAGTATCTCGAAAAAAAAGGAAATTATCCGCCGAGGGAAAACTGTTTTTCTTTTGTTTTAAAAAAAGTGCACCGCCAATACAAAGATTGGGGTGCACTTCTGAAGCAGCCTTCAAAAGAAGCTGCAATAAGACTAAATAAGGAAAGCTTATTCTGTAATTTCTACTACGGAACCAGCGCCTACTGTTCTGCCGCCTTCACGGATAGCGAAACGAAGACCCTGCGCCATAGCTACAGGTGTGATCAATTCGATCTGCATTTCTACGTTGTCACCAGGCATACACATTTCTACGCCTTCGGGCAAAGAGATAACGCCTGTAACGTCAGTTGTTCTGAAATAAAACTGAGGTCTGTAGTTGTTGAAGAAAGGAGTATGACGTCCGCCTTCTTCTTTGCTCAATACATAAACCTGAGCCTTGAACTTTGTGTGAGGTGTGATAGAACCGGGTTTTGCCAATACCTGACCTCTTTCGATGTCTGTTCTCTGAACACCACGAAGAAGAACACCGATGTTATCGCCAGCTTCAGCCTGATCCAAAAGCTTACGGAACATTTCAACGCCAGTTACAACAACTTTTCTTGTTTCGTCAGACAAACCAACGATTTCAACTTCATCCTGAACCTTAACAACACCGCTCTCAACTCTACCGGTTGCAACTGTACCACGGCCTGTAATGGAGAATACGTCTTCCACGGGCATCAAGAAAGGTTTGTCAACGTCACGCTTAGGATCGGGAATGTAAGCTTCGATTTCGTTGAACAAATCAACGATCTTATCGCCCCAAGAGCCTGTGGGATCCTGCAGCGCCTGCAATGCAGAACCTCTGATGATGGGAATATCATCACCGGGGAATTCATACTCGGAAAGAAGCTCTCTGATTTCCATTTCAACCAAGTCAAGAAGTTCTTCGTCATCTACCATGTCGCATTTATTCATAAATACAACAATATAAGGAACGCCCACCTGACGAGAAAGCAAAATGTGCTCTCTTGTCTGTGCCATAGGGCCGTCTGTTGCAGCAACAACAAGGATTGCACCGTCCATCTGTGCAGCACCTGTGATCATGTTCTTTACATAGTCAGCATGTCCCGGGCAGTCAACGTGAGCATAGTGTCTGTTGGGTGTTTCATATTCAACGTGAGATGTGGAGATTGTGATACCACGTTCTCTTTCTTCGGGAGCTTTGTCAATGTTATCAAAAGCAACAGCTTCACCCAACTGATATCTGTTATACAGTGTCTTTGTAATCGCCGCTGTAAGAGTTGTTTTACCGTGGTCAACGTGACCAATCGTACCAATATTTACATGAGGTTTGGTTCTTTCAAATTTTTGCTTTGCCATTTTAAATGATCCTCCTTTAGGTTTGTTGGAAATCTGTTGAGTTTGGTGCATTTACGTGAATGCACCTATCGACTACAATTATATTAGACTTCCCTTGTTTTTGCAATACTAAAATGTCCATACTATAGCTATTTCAGTATTTTTTCTAACCTGAAAAACTTATTTATAAAGCATTTGTTTTTATTATTTTTTACCTTCCAAAACCTTTTCCTGAACGGATTTGGGGCAAGGCTCGTAATGGTCAACTTCCATTACATAAGTGCCACGGCCCTGTGTTTTAGAACGAAGGTCTGTGGAGTAGCCAAACATTTCAGCCAAGGGTACAAAGGAATGTACAACCTGCACACCGCTTCTTGCATCCATGCCTTCAATACGGCCACGGCGAGAGTTAATATCACCGATAACATCACCCATATATTCCTCGGGAACGGAAACGGTAACCTTCATGATGGGCTCCAGAAGTACGGCGTCACCTTTTCTCATTGCTTCCTTGAAAGCCATGGAACCGGCAACCTGATAAGCAGTCTCGGAAGAGTCAACTTCATGGTAAGAACCATCGTAAACTTCAGCCTTCACACCCAAAACTGGGTAGCCGCCTAAGATACCGCTCTGCATTGCCTGCTGAATCCCTTTATCAATGGCAGGGATATATTCCTTGGGAATAGAGCCGCCGACAGTAGCATTGACAAATTCATAATTGTGCTCTGCATCTGTTCCGATGGGGAAGAAACGAACCTTACAATGACCATACTGGCCACGGCCGCCGGACTGACGTACAAACTTACCTTCCACATCAACAGCCTTACGGAAGGTTTCCTTATAGGATACCTGAGGTGCACCAACGTTTGCCTCTACCTTGAATTCTCTCAGCAGACGGTCAACGATAATTTCCAAGTGCAGCTCACCCATACCGGCGATGATGGTCTGTCCTGTTTCAGCATTTGTGTAGGTCCTAAAGGTTGGATCCTCTTCCGCCAATTTTGCCAATGCAATACCCATTTTATCTCTGCCAGCCTTCGTTTTCGGCTCAATGGCAACTTCAATAACGGGTTCGGGGAATACCATGGATTCCAAAATAACTTCATGATCTTCGTCACAAATGGTATCGCCTGTTGTTGTCAGTTTAAAACCAACAGCTGCCGCAATATCACCGGAATAAACCTTTTCAATTTCTTCTCTATGGTTTGCGTGCATCTGAAGGATACGTCCAACACGTTCCTTCTTACCCTTTGTAGAGTTATACACATAGGTGCCGGCATCCAATGTACCGGAATACACACGGAAGAAGGCAAGCTTTCCTACGAAAGGATCGTTCATGATCTTAAATGCCAAAGCGGAGAAAGGCTCTTCATCAGAAGAATGTCTTTCCACCTCTTCTCCCGTATCGGGGTCAACACCTTTAATTGCAGGGATGTCAATGGGTGCGGGCATATATTCAATAACACCGTCCAGAAGCTTCTGAACACCCTTGTTTCTGTATGCGGAACCGCAGAATACAGGAACCAGTTCGCAGCTGATGCAAGACTTACGAATGGCTGCTTTCAGCTGTTCTACGGAAGGTTCTTCCCCTTCCAAGTACATCATCATCAGCTCTTCATCTGTTTCGGCAACTGTTTCAACCAACAAACGTCTGTATTCTTCTGCTTTTTCTTTCATATTATCGGGGATTTCCTGCTCGTCAACTTCTTTCCCCAAATCGTCTTCATAGATGAAAGCGTGCATATTCAATAGGTCGATAACACCAACAAAGTCGCTTTCAGCGCCGATGGGCAACTGCATAGCAACAGGGGTACAACCCAATCTTTTTTTCATCATATCAATAACATTGTAAAAATTCGCACCCATGATATCCATTTTATTAACGAATGCCATTCTGGGTACGTTATAATTATCCGCCTGACGCCATACCGTTTCAGACTGAGGTTCAACACCACCCTTTGCGCAGAATACGCAAACAGCACCATCCAATACACGCAGAGAACGCTCAACTTCTACTGTAAAGTCAACGTGTCCTGGTGTATCAATGATATTAATTCTGTGATCATCCCAATGACAGGTCGTAGCGGCTGAAGTAATTGTAATACCTCTTTCCTGCTCCTGCTCCATCCAGTCCATTGTCGCTGTACCCTCATGGGTATCACCGATTTTATAGTTACGGCCTGTATAAAACAAAATACGTTCTGTCAGAGTAGTCTTACCTGCGTCGATATGAGCCATAATACCAATATTTCTGGTTCTCTCCAGCGGAAATGCTCTTTTTGCCACGCTTTACTCCTCCTTTGTTATCCTTCATTAAAACAAAAACCAAACGAAAGGGTTAGGCACATCTTGAAAATGGGCCCAAAGAACATTCTGTCCAAATCCTTTCGCATCCATTCCGGTTGATTACCACTTAAAATGGGAGAAAGCCTTGTTTGCTTCTGCCATTTTGTGTGTTTCGTCTTTCTTTTTGCAAGCACCACCGGCATTACTCAATGCATCGATGATTTCATTTGCCAAACGATCGACCATGGTTTTTTCGCCACGTTTTCTGGAAAAGATGGTTAACCAACGCAGACCCAGAGTCTGACGTCTTTCCGGTCTGATTTCCATAGGAACCTGATAAGTTGCACCGCCGACACGACGTGCTTTTACTTCCAATACAGGCATGATATTGCCCAAAGCTTCCTCGAAAGCTTCCAGCGCCTCTTTCCCTGTCTTTTCTGCTACTTTGTCGAATGCACCATAAACGATCTTTTCAGAAACACCCTTTTTACCGTCAAGCATAATGCTGTTGATCAGCTTTGTTACAAGCTTGCTATTGTAAACGGGGTCTGCTAAAACTTCTCTTTTCGCAACATGTCCTTTTCTTGGCACGATTCTTCCCTCCTTAATGAATAATAATATTCTCGGTACTCCACGGGATATATAGCCCGTGTTTTCATGCCTTAACATTCAATGTATATCTCGTCTAAGCAATCGCAGATTGTATTGATCTGTATAAGGCATTTCTATTTTTCAGTTAAATTACTTCTTTGCTGCTTTGGGGCGTTTTGCGCCGTATTTGGATCTAGCCTGCATTCTCTTTGCAACGCCTGCTGTATCCAAGGTTCCTCTGACGATGTGATAACGCACACCGGGAAGATCCTTTACTCTACCGCCTCTGATCAAAACAACGCTATGCTCCTGAAGGTTGTGGCCTTCACCGGGGATATACGCAGAAACTTCGATACCATTGGAAAGACGAACCCTAGCGATCTTTCTGAGCGCGGAGTTAGGCTTCTTTGGTGTGGAAGTCTTTACTGCTGTACATACACCACGCTTCTGAGGAGAAGAAACATCTGTCGCTTTCTTCTGCAGAGAGTTCAAGCCCTTCTGCAAAGCGGGTGCTGTTGATTTTTTCTCGATAGTCTGTCTGCCTTTTCTTACTAACTGATTAAACGTAGGCATTCATTGCACCTCCTTATAAGATATAATACGATCTGCTCTTGCAATACTTTTGCCTTTATAGTGAACAAATACAGGCACGCTTAGAAAAGCCCATAGTTGTAGACACTAGGAAATTCTATCATCCAATACCTGAAAAGTCAAGGTTTTTTTATGAAATAACAGGTATTTTGCTTACACTTCACCTGTTATTTACATTTTACAAAACATTCTTGCAGTTCGTTAATAGGCTAAGACGAAAAATAGGCAGATAGCGCCTTACACGTCTGCCATCTGCCTATTTTTTCGTCTTTATCATAAACGATTTATTTTTCTCTGTCATTTGGAATACTTTGAGCGGACTTTTCTTCCCCCTGGCCGTCTTTCCATGCATCCTCCCATAATTCCCGAAACCATGGAGCCATTAGCATAGAAAATCTTATTAAGGAAATACACATCGAAAATACAGCTAAAGCAAAAATGCACACGACATATCCTAAACTACTGTTTAACAACGAGAGCTCTACTACACCATCCACATCAACGACAACCACTTTTTCATAAGCAAGAAAGCAAAATACAATAATGGTAATTTGAAGAACAGTGATCATTAATTCATAAATAACAATGCGCCTTTTCAGAACCGCTCCCCTATCTTCTCTTGACATTTCTCTAATATCACCATTTTTGCTCATAGCTTTCTCTCCTTACATTAAGTGTATCTGTTTATTTAGTAATACTGATGGCAAGAATAAACAGTCATATTTGAGGAATCTCCGCCAAAATTCTTTTCTGTATACCAAGTTTGTATTTCTTTATGTACCGTGAGCAGATTCCCTACTACATGCCCATTTTTATGGTAGTATACTTTGGATTTAAATGATAAGTTTTTCATTGTCCCATCATACAAACTTCCTAAATCCCTAAGTAAACTTACTACATCAAAAGCAATAGCTGGGGTGACAAACCCCCAGAGTCCTGTTTCCGCCTCTAAACTCGCTGCCATTCCCAACACTATGGTTATTAAGGCAGTATCCGAAATTAATTCTATTGCCTTCCCCAATCTAACGTCAGAAGACTTTGCTGTAAACTGATAATCTGAATAATCACCGGCTTTGCCATAAGGGCAAGATGTCGTCTGCCATTGATCCGATCCACCACTCCTCACTACTACGCTATCTTTGTAAGCTTCTAAACTATTATTGTTATTGTCCTTTTCAATCTCTACAGAAAAAGTAACTTCATTTCCATCAAGATAAATTTTCCCATCATTTGATAATGTAACTTGATTTTCAATTTCTCCTTCTTTTACTGACAAATTGACTGTTCCATTATCCAAAATAGAAATATTCCCTTCTGTAGGCATCCCATTTTCTTGTTTCCCTACAAAAGTCAAACCCTCGTTTTCTATCCTTGTACTCTCTATGTTTTCCATGGGCATAACATAATAATTTAACAGCTGCAATTCCAACCTAGAATCATTTTTAGCATCCAAAGATATAATTTTATTGTCAACTAGTATCTTTTCACTAGCCTTTTGCTGAAAATCACTTAAATCTGTATTTTCATACATGCTTTCAATAAAAAGGGAAGTTGCAGCAGTATCTGTAATATCTGAAGTTTCTGCCGCAAATGCCGAAACAGGTGAAAACGCCAATACAAAACCTAGCATCATAGAAATAAATTTCTTCATATTCTTTTTCCTCCTTCAATCTATACTTAAAATTAATTCATGTCAACCTTTTCTTTTATTCTTAAAAACATTGTGCACTTTGTTTTCAAGCTAAGTATACCCCCCCCAACCACGGCGTCAAACATATTGTATCGACATTATACTACAATGTAATTATTACTGTATTTATATATAATATAACTATATGCAAGTTTAAAAAAAATTTCTTTCTCTCGGATATATAAAAAAGAGAAAGCTTATGCCATAAACATAAACTTTCTCTCTTAAATTAACACCATACTTAACGGATGGCAATTGTCCCACATTATGAAAGGTAGGGCTACTTAGTCCATTAAATCATATCTTCTTCATCCATATAGATTTCATCATCCTGAAAATCGCTTCCGATGCCTTCAGGTTCGATTTCTATATTGCGATATCTAGGCATACCTGTTCCTGCTGGAATCAGCTTACCAATAATAACGTTCTCCTTCAGACCAATCAATGGATCAATTTTACCCTTGATTGCAGCTTCCGTCAGAACTCTTGTTGTTTCCTGGAAGGATGCCGCAGACAAGAAGGAGTCTGTTGCCAAGGAAGCCTTGGTGATACCCAAAAGAACACGAGCACCGTTTGCAGGTGTTTTGCCATCTGCCTCCATCGCAGCATTTGTATTCTCGAAGGTCAGCCAGTCAACCAAGCTGCCGGGCAGGAACTCTGTATCCCCGTTTTCTTCGATTTTTACACGCTTCAGCATCTGGCGAACGATAACCTCAATATGCTTATCGTTGATTTCTACACCCTGCAGGCGATATACACGCTGCACTTCCTGAATCATATAATCCTGCACACCCCGCAGGCCCTTGATTTTCAAAATATCGTGGGGGTTCACGCTACCCTCTGTAATTTCATCGCCCGCTTCCACCACATCGCCGTCGTAAACCTTAATTCTGGAGCCGTAAGGAATGAGGTAATCCTTAATTTCTCCTGTCTCACGGTTTTCTATTGTAACTTCTCTCTTTTTCTTTGTATCCTTTAAGGTAACACGTCCGCCAAACTCTGCAATAATTGCAAGGCCCTTGGGCTTTCTTGCCTCGAACAACTCTTCGACACGAGGAAGACCCTGGGTAATATCATCCCCCGCAATACCACCAGTATGGAAGGTACGCATTGTCAGCTGTGTACCGGGCTCGCCAATGGACTGTGCGGCAATAATACCAACGGATTCACCGATGCGCACATATCTGCCGCTGGCCATATTGGCACCATAGCACTTTGCACAAATACCGATGTTGGAACGACAGGTCAATACGGTACGGATCAATACCTTTTTGATGCCGGCCTTTTCAATCTGCTCCGCCTGATCAAAGCTGATCATGGTATCGGCAGGAACAATGATGTCTCCTGTTTCGGGGTGAATGACATCCAGAACAGACCATCTGCCGCGGATTCTATCCTGCAGTCCTTCAATCACTTCGTTGCCGTCCATAAATGCGGATACCCATAAGCCGGGGGCTTCCTTATCGCTGTCTTCGCAGCAATCCCATTCACGAATGATAATATCCTGTGATACGTCTACCAAACGACGGGTCAAATAACCGGAATCGGCGGTTCTAAGGGCTGTATCTGTCAAGCCCTTTCTCGCACCATGGGCGGAGATGAAGTACTCCAATACCGTTAAGCCTTCACGGAAGTTAGCCTTGATAGGCAACTCGATGATACCGCCGGAAGGGTTTGCCATCAAACCACGCATACCTGCAAGCTGTTTAATCTGGCTATTGGAACCACGGGCACCGGAGTTGGCCATCATATAAATATTGTTATATTTACCCAAGCCTGCCAACAGTGCCACTGTAATCTTTTCATTGGCAATATTCCATGCTTCAATAACCTTATTATGACGCTCTTCATCGGTCATCAAACCACGTCTGAACTTCCTTGTAATCAATTCTACCTTATCCTCCGCTTCCGCAAGGAATTGGGGTTTTTCCTTTGGAATTTCCATATCGGATACGGAAACTGTCAAGGCCGCTCTGGTGGAGAACTTATACCCCAAGGACTTAATTTTATCCAAAACTGCCGCAGTTTCGGTAGAACCGCAACGGTTAATGCATCTGTTGATAATCTTACCGATCTGCTTTTTATCTACCAAGAAGTCAATTTCGTAGCGGAATTTTTCCGCATCATTGTTTCTATCTACATAACCCAAACTCTGGGGAATGGCTTCGTTAAAGATGATTCTGCCCACAGTGGTGCGCACCATACGGGTTTCTGCAACACCGTCAAAGGTAAGCACACGCTTCACACGAATGACCTCATGCAGCGTAATCTGGTGGTTATCGTAAGCAAGAATTGCTTCTTTTTCGTCCTTAAAGGCCTTCATAATCAAATCACCTTTTGCCCGAACCACATTGCCTGCCTCATCCAGCAGATCCTCTTCATAGCGTGCATTCAAATCTTCTCTTTCCAGGGTCAAATAATACATACCCAGAATCATATCCTGAGAAGGCACCGTTACAGGGGCACCATCAGAAGGCTTCAAAAGGTTGTTGGGAGAAAGCAGTAAGAAACGGCATTCTGCCTGAGCCTCCACGGAAAGGGGAACGTGCACTGCCATCTGGTCACCATCAAAGTCGGCATTATAAGCAGTACATACCAAGGGATGCAGCTTAATAGCACGGCCTTCTACCAAAACGGGCTCAAACGCCTGAATGCCCAATCTATGCAGTGTTGGGGCACGGTTCAGCATAACGGGATGCTCTTTGATTACATCCTCCAATATATCCCAAACCTCAGTTTGCAATCTTTCAACCATTCTTTTGGCGGATTTGATGTTGTGTGCCAAACCATCCTCCACCAGCTTCTTCATAACAAAAGGCTTGAATAATTCAATGGCCATTTCCTTAGGCAGCCCGCACTGATAAATTTTCAGCTCGGGGCCGACAACGATAACGGAACGACCAGAATAGTCAACACGCTTACCCAAAAGATTCTGACGGAAACGTCCCTGCTTCCCCTTCAGCATATCGGAAAGGGATTTCAAGGCACGGTTACCGGGGCCTGTTACAGGCCGACCGCGTCTGCCGTTATCGATCAAGGCATCTACCGCTTCCTGCAGCATTCTCTTTTCGTTTCTGACAATAATATCCGGCGCGCCCAAATCCAGCAATCTTTTCAGACGGTTATTTCTGTTGATGACACGTCTGTAAAGATCATTTAAGTCGCTTGTGGCAAAACGTCCGCCATCCAGCTGCACCATAGGACGAATATCAGGAGGGATAACGGGAATGACGTCCAGAATCATCCACTCCGGCCTATTGCCGGAAATGCGAAAGCTTTCAATCACCTCAAGCTTTTTGATGATACGGACTCTCTTTTGTCCTCCTGTGGTTTCCAGGTCTCGCTTCAGTTCCACAGATTCCTTCTCCAGATCAATGTCCATCAGCAGACGCTTCACCGCTTCGGCACCCATGGCAGCCTCAAAGCCGTTGCCATATTTATCATAAGCTTCTCTGTATTCTCTTTCGCTCAAAAGCTGCTTATACTGCAATTCTGTATTTCCCGCATCCAACACAATATAGGAGGCAAAATACAGCACCTTTTCCAAGGCTCTGGGGCTCATGGCAAGAATTAAGCCCATTCTGGAGGGAATCCCCTTAAAATACCAAATGTGGGAAACAGGGGCCGCCAATTCAATATGGCCCATTCTCTCTCGTCTTACCTTTGCCTTAGTTACTTCAACCCCGCAGCGATCACAAATAACACCTTTATAGCGAATTCTTTTATATTTGCCGCAGTGACATTCCCAGTCCTTGGTAGGCCCGAAAATCTTTTCGCAGAAAAGTCCGTCTTTTTCGGGCTTCAATGTTCTATAATTAATTGTTTCGGGTTTTTTAACCTCGCCTCTTGACCATTCACGAATTTTTTCAGGAGACGCCAAACCAATTTTGATGGAATCGAACACGATTCCCTGCTCTTTATTCTGTGTATTCATGGCTCTGTTCTCCTTCCTTACTCTTCATCGGCAAAATCGTCTTCTTGCAGGTCTTCCTCTATTTCATCCTCCACGGGATCAAGCACTTCACCGTCGTCAACTTCAGCCTCTACCGCAGCGTTGGGATCAACACCCTCCTCGCCTTCAAACAAGAAGCCCACCAGTTCTTCTTCGGCGGTCATAGGCCTTGGACGACGATAGTCCTGCTCCTCCGAGTCAAATCCGTCAATATTTACATTCAAATCATCCACCTCTTCGATGGACTCTTTGATTTCAACCTCTGTTTTGTCCTCACGCAGCACGCGAATATCCAGCGCAAGAGACTGAAGCTCCTTCAGCAAGACCTTAAAGGATTCCGGCACACCGGGCTCGGGGATATTTTCACCCTTTACGATGGCTTCATAGGTCTTGACACGGCCTACAATATCATCGGATTTCACAGTCAGAATTTCCTGCAGGGTGTAGGCAGCACCATATGCCTCCAGTGCCCAAACTTCCATTTCACCGAAGCGCTGGCCGCCGAACTGGGCTTTTCCCCCCAAGGGCTGCTGTGTTACCAAAGAGTAAGGGCCTGTGGAACGGGCATGAATTTTATCATCCACCAAATGGTGAAGCTTCAAGTAGTGCATAAACCCAATGGTTACACGGTTATCAAAAAACTCGCCGGTACGTCCGTCACGCAGAGAAACCTTACCGTCTCTGGAAAGGGCAACGCCCTTCCATTCTTCTCTATGGTCTCTGTTGGCATACAACTCCTCCAGAACATCCCCTTGCAGCAGGGGCTCCCACTTCTCCGTAAATTCGTCCCAGCTTGTATTTACATAATCGTTAGCCATCTCCAGCGTATCCATAATATCAATCTCATTGGCGCCATCAAATACAGGGGTGCTGATTTTCCAGCCCAAAGCCTTAGCCGCCAAAGAAAGGTGGGTCTCCAACACCTGACCGATATTCATACGAGAAGGAATACCCAGCGGATTCAATACGATATCCAAAGGTCTGCCGTTGGGCAAAAATGGCATATCCTCCACAGGAAGCACACGGGAAACAACACCCTTGTTGCCATGGCGTCCCGCCATCTTATCGCCAACGGAAATTTTTCTCTTCTGGGCAATATAAACACGCACCAGTTGGTTTACACCAGGGCCTACATCGTCGCCGTTTTCTCTTGTAAAGATTTTTACATCTACAATAATACCTGTTTCGCCGTGGGGTACTCGGAGAGAAGTATCTCTCACCTCTCTTGCCTTTTCGCCGAAAATAGCACGCAGCAGTCTTTCTTCCGCTGTCAGCTCTGTTTCACCCTTCGGTGTCACCTTGCCCACCAAAATATCGTTGGGGCGCACCTCGGCACCGATACGAACGATACCCCGTTCATCCAAATCCTTCAGTGCGTCGTCGCCAACGTTGGGAATATCTCTTGTGATTTCTTCGGGCCCCAGCTTTGTATCTCTGGCATCCGCTTCAAATTCACTGATATGCACGGAGGTATACACATCCTCCTGCACCAGTCTTTCACTCAGCAAAACAGCATCCTCATAGTTATAGCCTTCCCATGTCATAAAACCGATGAGAGGGTTTTTGCCCAATGCCAATTCTCCGTTACAAGTGGAAGCACCATCGGCAATAATCTTGCCTGCCTCTACCCGCTCCCCTACATTTACAATGGGTTTCTGGTTCAAGCAAGTGCTCTGGTTACTTCTTTGGTATTTTACCATTTTATATCTGTCTCTTTGAGAGGCATCATTGCGCACAACAATTTCATCCGCAGAAATCCGCTCTACCACACCGGCATTTTTAGCAATGACGCAAATTCCGGAGTCCTTTGCGGTTTTATATTCCATACCCGTACCAACAATGGGGGAATCTGTTACCATCAAAGGCACTGCCTGACGCTGCATATTAGAACCCATGAGGGCCCGGTTGGCATCGTCATTTTCCAAGAAAGGAATGAGGGCTGTGGCAACAGAAACCATCTGCTTGGGGGAAACGTCCATCAAATGAATTTGATTTCTGTCAACCTCGATAATGTCTTCCCGGTGACGTCCCGTAACCTTTTTGTTTACAAAACGTCCGCCATCATCCAAAGGCTCATTTGCCTGGGCAACATTGTAATTTTCTTCTTCATCCGCCGTTACATAGATAAAATCTTCCATAACACGGGGCTCGCCGCCGTCCATTTCCACCCGTCTGTAAGGCGCTTCGATAAAACCGTATTCATTAATTCTTGCAAAGGTAGCAAGGGTATTGATCAAACCAATGTTAGGGCCTTCCGGTGTCTCAATGGGGCACATTCTGCCATAGTGAGAATGGTGAACATCCCGCACCTCAAAGCCCGCTCTTTCTCTTGACAAACCGCCGGGTCCCAAGGCGGACAAACGACGCTTATGGGTTAGCTCAGACAAAGGATTGTTCTGATCCATAAACTGGGATAACTGAGAGCTGCCAAAGAATTCCTTGATGGAGGCTGTTACAGGGCGCACATTTACCAATGCTTGTGGTGTAACAACAGCCAAATCCTGGGTTGTCATTCTTTCCCTCACCACTCTTTCCATTCTGGAAAGACCGATACGGAACTGATTTTGCAGCAATTCGCCCACGGAACGAATACGTCTGTTTCCCAAATGGTCAATATCATCCACATTGCCGTATGCATAATCCAAATGCAGCACATAATTAATAGAAGCAAAAATATCTTCCAAAGTAATATGCTTCGGAACCAACTCATGCAGGTTTTCCTTTATGGCAGCGGCAACTTCCTCTGCGCTTTGGTACTCCTCTAAAATACGTACCAACAAAGGATAATAAACCGCCTCTCTGATTCCCAAGTCCTCTGCCTTCAGGCCAAATTCTTCGATAAATCCATCCACGGAAACCGCCTGGTTGCTTAACACCTTCAGAACCTTATCCTCTACCTCTACATAAACACTGCGTACGCCTGTGTTCTGTATTTCATCACACTTCTCCATAGTTAAAATTTCCCCCGCTTCGGCAATAATTTCACCGGTCATAGGGTCAACAACGTTTTCCGCAAGCTTTGCCCCGCGGATACGATTTTTTAACGCAAGCTTTTTATTGAATTTATAGCGTCCAACCTTTGCCAGATCATAACGCTTCGGATCAAAAAACATACCGTCCAATAAAGACTTGGAGCTTTCCACCGTGGGAGGCTCGCCGGGACGCAGCTTTTTATAAATTTCAATTAAGCCTTCCTCGTGGCTTTTGGAAATATCCTTCTCTAAGGTAGCCAAAATTTTAGGCTCCTCGCCGAACATTTCAAGAATTTCCGCATCCGTTCCAATGCCCATGGCACGAATCAGCACCGTAACAGGCACCTTTCTGGTACGGTCCACACGAACGTAAAATACATCGTTGGAGTCTGTTTCATATTCCAGCCATGCACCTCTATTGGGAATTACTGTGGCAGAAAGCAGCTTTTTACCAATCTTATCAAAATCGGAAGCATAATAAATGCCGGGTGAACGAACAAGCTGGCTAACAATAACACGTTCCGCACCATTGATAATAAAGGTGCCGGTTTCGGTCATCAAAGGGAAATCCCCCATAAAAATTTCCTGTTCCTTTAATTCATCCATTTCTCTGTTATACAGTCTGGCCTTTACTTTTAATGCAGCCGCAAAGGTCGCATCCCGTTCTTTACACTCTTCAATGGAGAATTTAGGTTCGGAATCCAAAGAAAAATCGATGAATTCCAGTACAAGATTGCCGCTAAAATCTGTAATCGGAGAAACATCCTCAAATACTTCCTTCAGCCCCTCACTCAAAAACCACTGGTAGCTGTTTTTCTGCACTTCAATCAAATTGGGCATTTCCAAAACTTCGTTAATTCTGGAATAGCTCATTCTGGTTGCGTCGCCAAAACGGAGTGCACGAATTCTGTTTTTTTCCATCTTGTCACCTCTCGAAATAATGATTGCCCCGACAAAAATACCGCTCCATACGCCTTCCATACGCAAGCGAAGGGGGTTCCCCCCCATTCGGACACAAAAAATTTAGAATTGCCTAAACAAAGCTAGACCTTTGCCTGCACCGCCTTTGATCAGCGGCCATGACAAAAGCCTGTTTTCTTTAAGAAATTCTAATCCATACATTGAGCACAAGGCCGATTATCGCCTCTGTCTCGTATATATTGAACAAAAAACAACCCCCCAAAAGCCTTAAAACAGTTTGGTTTTGCCGGTAAACTGGGCAATTTCAACCAAAAAACATTTGGTTTCCAAAAATCTGTTGAACTTTAATTTTTATTGTGTTATACTTCTTTAAATTGGGACATTGTCCATATTCGCCAATGTGTGAAACATTTTATCATTTTTACAGCTTTCTGTCAAGCCCTTTTTTATGGGCTTTTCCAAGGATTTTCTGCTTTTCCCCAAGGGTATGACCCCTACGCGTTTTTTCTTTTGTTTAACCTACCAAAATTTTTGTCAAATCCCCTCGAATTTTCAACTTGCACAATTTTACTTCATAATTATTTTAATTTTCATTAATTATTTTAATAAATACCCATGTAAAATAAATGATTTTTGTGAAATAAAATTGCACTTTTTTTAATACAATCCTTTTTCTCTCTCGGCAGTTTTTCTTTCTTGCAAAATGTGCTATACTTTTTTGAAGCAATAAGAACGAGGTGAATCAAAGTGGCCAAAGAAAATTATCAGCATATATTAGAAAAAACATTAAAACAAGTGGAACAACAGGAACATCGCCCACGGCTATTACTCCATAGCTGCTGCGCCCCTTGCTCTTCCTATGTTCTGGAATATCTTTCCTCTTATTTTAATATCACTGTTTTCTATTATAATCCAAACATAGTGCCGCATGGGGAATTTCTGGCCCGGGCGGCGGAGCAGGAACGGCTATTAAAAGCAATGCCTTTGCCACCCACCGCCTTTTTGCTGGGTGCATACGATGCCGGCGCTTTTTTCGCCTTGGCGAAGGGGCATGAGGCAGAACCGGAAGGAGGCCCCCGCTGCAAGGCCTGCTATCACCTACGTCTCCGTGAAACTGCCAAGGCGGCAAAAAAAGGAGGCTTCGACTATTTTACAACCACCCTAAGCATCAGTCCCCATAAGGATGCCCAGGCATTGAATGAAATCGGGCAAGAACTTTCCCAAAAATTTGATATTCCTTACTTGTTTTCCGATTTTAAAAAAAAGGACGGCTATCGCCGCTCTTGCCACCTTTCGGAGCTTTATGGCCTTTATCGTCAAAACTATTGCGGCTGTCCCTATTCAAAGCAGGAAGCAGAGCTGCGCAGCCAACGGCATTTGCAGAAGATATAGCCTAAAATCCAGTTTTAAAAAGGCTCTCGTTATACTGATTTTTAATCACGATAGAAAAAATGGTAGGTAATTGATATTAAAAATACGGTCAGTGCATTTTTACTGTGCTGAACAAAAAACAACCCCGAAAACATCATATTTTCGGGGTTTTCTTTATGCTTTTAATTACTTCAATGTAACCTTTGCGCCTACTTCTTCCAATTTAGTCTTGATTGCTTCTGCATCTTCCTTGGAAACTTGTTCTTTCAGAACCTTAGGAGCGCCGTCTACAGCTTCCTTTGCTTCCTTCAAGCCAAGACCTGTTACTTCACGAACCGCCTTGATAACTTTGATCTTTTCAGAACCAACTTCTGTCAATTCTACGTCGAACTCTGTTTTTTCTTCAGCTGCTGCTGCGGGGCCGCCTGCTGCTACTGCAACGCCTGCTGCTGCGGATACGCCGAATTCTTCTTCTGCCGCCTTTACCAAGTCATTTAATTCTAATACTGTAAGTTCTTTTACAGCTGCAATGATTTCTTCAATTGTTAATTTTGCCATTTTAAAGCACCTCCGATTATTTTTTTGTTTATTCTCAATTTTAGTCTGTCAAAACAGGGAATTCTTTTTTAAAACAAATTATTCAGCTGCTGCGTCTTTCTTCGCGATCTGATCGATAACGCGTGCGAAAGAGGACAAAGGGCTCTTGAAACTGCCCAACAGCTTGGAAAGCAATACTTCCTTGGAAGGGATATCTGCAACCAGCTTCATGCCTGCCGCATCGTATACAGTACCTTCGATTACGCCCGCTTTAAATTCCAAAGCTTTGACATCCTTTGCAATTTTATTCAAAATTGCTGCTGCTGCAGTTGCATCTTCATAGCTGAACGCAAACGCACTGGGGCCGGACAAATAGGCATCCAAGCCTTCAAACTGTGTGCCTTGAATTGCAAAGTGTACCATTGTGTTTTTGTAAACTTTATAGTCAACACCAGCATCTCTCAACTGCTTTCTAAGCGTTGTATCCTCTTCAACAGTCAAACCTCGGGAGTCTACCAAAACTACGGAAACTGCTTTTTCCAGCTTTTCTTTGATTTCATTTACGACTATCTGCTTCTGTTCAATCTTTGCCATGTTTACACCTCCTTAAATCCTTATAGATAAAGAAAGCCTCTTTGCACATAGACAAAGAGGCTGTTCGCTCAATTTCAGCAATCTCCTCGGCAGGAATTATGCAAAACTGCACCTGCTGTCTACGGCACTATTCGGTTTTTTCTTTTCAGCTTGTTTATTATACTAAACAAGGAAGCTTCCGTCAAGAGCTTTCTTTAAGATTACTCAGAAATTTTTGCAGGGTTCACCTTTATGCCAGGGCCCATTGTTGTAGATAATACTACACTCTTCATATACTGGCCCTTTGCAGAGGTGGGTTTTGCTTTTATGATAGCACTCATCAGCGTCTGGAAGTTTTCTTCCAGCTTCTCGGAACCAAAAGATACCTTGCCTACGGGAACATGAATGATATTTGTCTTATCCAAACGGTATTCAATCTTACCTGCTTTAATATCGTTAATGGCTTTTGTAACATCCATTGTTACAGTACCTGCCTTGGGGTTAGGCATCAAGCCTTTGGGACCCAAAACACGGCCTAAACGGCCAACAACGCCCATCATGTCAGGTGTTGCAACAGCAACATCAAAACCAAACCAGTTTTCATTCTGGATTTTGGGGATCAAATCTTCTGCTCCTACGAAATCTGCACCGGCTGCTAAAGCCTCTTCAGCCTTATCGCCTTTTGCGAATACCAATACACGAACTGTTTTGCCTGTACCGTGTGGAAGAACAACGGCACCACGAACCTGCTGATCAGCATGTCTGCTGTCAACGCCCAAACGAATATGCGCTTCTACTGTAGAATCGAATTTTGTTACAGATGTTTTCTGAATCAATTCGATTGCTTCATTTGCATCGTAAAGCATAGCCTTGTCAACGAGCTTATTAACCTCGTTATATTTTTTTCCTCTTTTCACTTTCGTGACCTCCTTATGTGGTAATATCGGGAGAATTCCCTCCCACTTCCGCCGTCAAATCAGCCGGCAATTATTCTTCAACAACGATACCCATGCTTCTTGCTGTACCGCAAATCATCTTGTATGCAGTATCAACATTGGCAGCATTCAAGTCAGGCATTTTCATCTCTGCAATTTCCATAGCCTTTGCCTTGGAAAGTGTTGCAACCTTTGTTTTGTTGGGTGCGCCGGAACCGGACTCAATGCCGCAAGCCTTCTTCAAAAGAACTGCTGCGGGCGGGGTTTTTGTAATGAATGTATAGCTTCTGTCCTGATAAACAGTAATTACAACAGGGATGATTAAGCCTGCCTGAGAAGCTGTTCTTTCGTTAAATTCCTTACAAAAACCCATGATGTTTACACCATGCTGACCTAATGCAGGACCAACAGGAGGAGCGGGTGTTGCCTTCGCTGCTGGAATCTGTAATTTAATATAACCTGTTACTTTTTTTGCCATGATTGGCACCTCCTATAAATGTGGTAATTAGCGGGGATTTTCCCTCCCACCCGGCGGGCTTGCCGCCTTATGAAACGTTGACTTTAAATCTTGGCGATCTGTGTGAAATCAAGCTCAACCGGAGTCTCTCTGCCGAAGATGGAAAGGCTGACCACAACGATCTTCTTATTGGTATTGATCTCTTTGATCTGACCAACAGAATCCGCAAAAGGCCCGGAAACAACACGAACGGGCTCGCCCAGTGCTATATCCAAACTTTCCACCTCGCCGCCAATGCCCATCGTACGCACTTCCATATCGGTTAATGGCACTGGCTTGGAACCGGGGCCCACAAAGCTTGTAACGCCTCTTGTGTTTCTGACTACATACCATGTTTCGTCGTTCATAATCATTTTAATCAGCACATAGCCGGGAAAGACCTTGCGCTGAACCGTTTTTTTCTGTCCGTCTTTCATCTCCACAACATCTTGCAGGGGCACGCTGATTTCATGAATTTGATCCTGCATCCCTCTGTTTTCAACCGTTTTTTCAATGTTGGCTTTCACCTTGTTTTCATACCCAGAATAAGTATGAACAACGTACCATTTTGAATCGGCAGATGTTTTGATTTCTTCTGGCTTGTTGATTTCTTCAGACATAATACCATCCTTTTTCTACTCGATTTGTCTTAACCCAAAAGTCCGATAATCGCACTGTATCCGGCTGAGAACACCGAATCCATACAGAAAATGAGAACACCGAGAATTAGGGAAGTAACAATAACGGTAAACGTTTTCTTTGCAATTTCAGGACGGCCGGGCCAAACGATTTTTTTAAATTCAGCCTTGTACTCTGCGAAGCCATCTCTGTCGCTGTTTTTCTTTCCTTGCTTTGACTTTACTTGTTTCGTTTCGTTTGTTTGGTTCACGTTTTGCTTGTCTTCCATACGTTCACTTCCTTTTTCGGAATTTGCCCAATTACTTTGTTTCCTTGTGTAATGTATGGGCTTTGCAGAACTTACAATACTTTTTGATTTCCATTCTGTCAGGCATTGTTTTCTTGTCCTTGGTAGTGCTGTAATTTCTCTGTTTGCACTCTGTGCAGGCTAAGGTAATTCTTGTTCTCAAGCTCTCCACCTCCATTGCTGATGAATTTTTTTGTACATAAAAAAAAGACCTGCGTCTTCTTGTTTAGAATAACACAAGTCTAATTCCCTTGTCAACAAGAAATCGCGGAAATTCCAGCTTTTTTCTGCAAAATACTCTATTTTACAAAATATTGATCACTGATTTTTTATAAAAGCCTCCAAGGCAATTGCCAACTGGTCGGGACAGCTGCTTTCTCTGGTTCCGCAAGAAATCCCCTTTAATCTTCTCACGGCCTCATCCGGCGTCATCCCTTCGGCCAATGCGGCCAGACCCTTGTGGTTGCCGTCACATCCCCCAATGAAGGATACGTTCTTCACCACACCGTCTTCCACATCAAACTCCACCCTTGCGGCACAAACGCCCTTTGTATGATAGCTATAATGCATTTTTTGTCCCCCTTGCTTTTCAAATATTGTATCAGCATAGCACAAAGCCTCCCATAATTCAATGATTTTCGACCCGGGAGGCCCCGCCTTTATGAGGAACAGCCGGTATATTTTTATGTTTAGGGAAAAATGCAAACATATTTTTCAGTAAAAGGCTAGTCTCTCCTACCCTCATATCCTATTGGCACACTATGAAAAAAACAGATGTTATTTAATAGGTAGAAACTCTATATTCAATTTTTCAAAAACCCCATAGGGCTTCTCCCCAAAAAGCGAAGAAAGAACAACTCCTCTTGTAAATACAGCTGATGAGCAGGGTATTTATGGGAAAAAAAGATTTCTCTATGTGAGCAGCGTCTGTGAAAAAAGCAAAGGAAAATCCTTGTATTCTTTCTTGAATTATCTTGTATAAAATTACATTTTTTGATAAATTTTTCTCTTCAAATTCTAAATATCCCTTGCACATTATATTATTTTGATATACAATAGGCATTGTAGAATGAAGAAGGAGGTGTTTTATAATGGCTCACAAAATCGGACCTGAATGTATTGGTTGTGGTGCTTGTGCTGGAGAATGTCCTACAAGCTGTATCTTTGATGCCGGCGGTGTTTTTGAAATCAAATCTGCTGATTGCATCGATTGTGGTACTTGCGTTGGTGCTTGTCCAACAGGTGCAATCAAACCCGAATAATTGTTACTTAAAAAAGTGGGCTTTGGCTCACTTTTTTATTTTTGCCAAGCTTTCATGCTCCTTGCTCTAAACCCATACCCCCTTGCTTTCCTGCAATGGAAAAGCCCAGTCTGGCCTCTGTCAATTTCTTTTCATCCATAACCAAAAGTTTAAACTTCCAAAGAACAAGCTTCCACTATAAAAAACAAGGGTTTATTCTATCCAACTATATACCTCCATAAAAAAACAACTCCGTCTTCGTATTTCTAATTTTCAGTATTCCCAAAATACCATTATTTTATTTCCCATTGAAAGCTTTTTCCTATTTTCCGCTCAAACTTTGCTATCTTTTTTCGTTCTTAACGCTCATTTTATATAGTGTAAGGTATGCCTACTTATTTTGTATTTTTATTCAAACCTTTGAATTTCCTTTGTTTCAATTTACTGTTTTTTTACATCAAAAAACCCTCCGACCAATCTGCGGAGGGCTTTATATTAGGAATCAAATTACTTTTTCATCTTCTCCTTCTGTTTATCCCTTAAATAAACAGACAGAATGTCTTTGCTTTTTGAGGCGACACCGTTGGCACCTCATTTTGGGGTTGGTTATTATACCAAGCCCTGAGCCATCATAGCGGCAGCAACTTTCTTGAAGCCTGCAATGTTTGCACCTGCTACCAAGTCATAGCCCAAACCATATTCTTCAGCTGCTTCCTTGGATACAGCGTGAATATTCTTCATGATGCCCTTCAGTTTTGCATCAACCTCTTCAGCAGCCCAGCCATATCTCATGGAGTTCTGTGCCATTTCCAATGCGGAAACTGCAACACCGCCGGCATTTACAGCCTTGGAAGGACCAACAACTAAGCCCTTGCTCTGAATGTAGGACAATGCTTCGTTTGTTGTAGGCATATTTGCAACTTCTATGTAGTACTTTGTACCATTATCAATGATTTTCTGCGCTTCATCCATATTGATTTCGTTCTGTGTCGCACAAGGCATACAGATATCAACCTTAACTTCCCAAGGTTTTGTCTTGGGTACAAACTTACAGCCAAATTTGTCAGCATAATCCTGTGCGCGGTCACGGCCGGAAAGTCTCATTTCTACTAAGTAGTTGATCTTTTCATCTGTCACAACGCCATCGGGATCATAAACATAGCCGTCAGGGCCGGAAATTGTAACAACCTTACCGCCCAATTCAGCTACCTTCTGGCAAACACCCCAAGCAACGTTACCGAAGCCGGAAATAGCAACTGTTTTGCCCTTCATTGTATCGCCCAAGTGAGTTAATACTTCATTTACATAGTAAGTAGCGCCGAAGCCTGTAGCTTCCGGTCTGATTAAAGAACCGCCAAATTCGAGGTTCTTGCCTGTGAGAACACCGTTCTCCCAAACGCCTTTGATTCTCTTATATTGTCCGTAAAGGTAACCAATTTCTCTGCCGCCAACACCAATATCGCCGGCAGGAACGTCTACATCAGGGCCAATGTGTCTGTAAAGCTCAGTCATGAAAGCCTGGCAAAATCTCATAATTTCCATATCGCTCTTGCCTCTGGGGTCAAAGTCAGAACCACCTTTACCACCACCAATAGGCAAGCCGGTCAAGCTGTTTTTGAAGGTCTGCTCAAATCCGAGGAACTTGATGATACCGATGTATACGGAAGGATGGAAACGAAGGCCGCCCTTGTAAGGCCCGATTGCACCGTTGAACTGTACTCTGAAGCCACGGTTAACCTGAACCTTGCCCGCATCGTCAACCCATGTTATTCTAAAAGAAATCGATCTTTCAGGCTCTACGATTCTTTCCAGTAAGCCATTTTTTTCATACTCAGGATGAGATTCTACCACTTTCTCAATAGAGTGAAAAACTTCCTCAACTGTCTGGATGAATTCGGGCTCGCCAGCATTCCGTTTTTTAACCTGTTCGATTACACTTGCCATATAAGCGTTCATAATTCATTGCCTCCTACATTTTGTCTTTTCTTTAACTCTGTTTTACCACTACTTTCTAAAAAACACTTCTTCATTGAAGCATCTTTTCATAAAAATTCCGATGATTTCCTCATTTATTTGAACAATAAAGCAATCATCACTCGCTTTTACGTTGATATTATAACACAATTATTTCTCTTGTGTAGCATTTTCTTGAAGTTTCAGCTTTATTTTTACACAAATTTTTCGTCTTTAAATTATGCAAAAAAACGATTCATATTTATTTTGATACAATCCGGCATTTTTTACGTAATATCTCACAAAAAAATATATTTTTTTTGGCATTTTTACCCAAATCACAACCCTCTCTTGTTATCTCTATAAAATAAGTGTGAATTACCGCTCTAAAATCGGCCTCTTGTTTGAGAAGGCGGCAGCCTATTTCTGCCCTATTTCCCCTTACCCGTTATCATTTATACAAAAAAAGAAGGGATATCCATATCCCTTCTTTTTTTTATCTCTTTGAAAAGAAGCCCGACTTCCCTTTTTTCTCTTCACCCATAGTATCTGCCATAAATTCAATATATCTTCCCGTGCCGATGGCAACACAGCTGACCGCATCCTCCGCCGCCATAGCATTGATGCCCGTTTTGCTTTGAATGAGTTTATCCAGCCCATATAATAAGCTGCCGCCCCCGGTCATCACAATGCCTCTTTCAAAAATATCGGCAGCCAATTCGGGAGGGGTACGCTCTAAAACGCCATGCACCGCATCTGAAATGGCCAATGCAGATTCTATGAGGGCCTCCATCATTTCGTCAGAGGTAACGGTAATATTTTTCGGCAGTCCGGTGATTAAATTCCGCCCTCTCACATCCATGCTTACGGGTACGGAACGCTCATAAACTGTACCGATTTCAATTTTCAGCTCCTCCGCCGTACGCTCGCCGATTAAAACATTATGCTTCTTTCGCATATAGCGAATAATGGCCTCATCAAAATTATCACCGGCAATTTTTAAGGAGTAGCTTACCACGGCACCTCCCAAGGAAATCACCGCAATATCCGTGGTGCCGCCGCCAATATCCACCACCATGCTGCCGCACGCTCTGGAAATATCAATGCCCGAGCCAATGGCCGCCGCAATAGGCTCCTCTATAATATGCACCCGCCTTGCACCGGCTTGCCTTGTTGCATCCTCAACGGCACGTTTTTCAACCTCCGTTGCGCTGCTGGGCACACAAACAGCAATGGTTGGCTTCACAAAGGAACGCTTCCCAAGGGCTTTTTCAATAAAATATTGAAGCATTTTTTCCGTCACGTCAAAATTAGAAATAACACCCTCTCTTAAGGGGCGAATTGCAACAATATTTCCGGGGGTTCTCCCCAGCATTCGCCTTGCTTCCTCTCCAACAGCCATAATACTGTTGCTATCCTTGTCAATCGCAACCACAGAAGGCTCACGAATCACAATGCCCTGCCCTTTGATATAAACCAAAACACTGGCAGTGCCTAAATCTATGCCTATGTTATCGCCAAAACTCATAAAATTGAACATCATGACGCTCCTTCGTTCTCTATACTTCTTGTTTTCCTACAGTATACTGGATTGGGACAAATCTGAAAAGATGTTTTTTGAAAAACCATCATAATTTTATCTTTTCGTCAAATTTTTTCACCCAATATGCGCATCCCTTCCTGCAATTGTGTGTCCTTCTCCGGTTCAATAACATCACCGTCAAGAACTCCCGCGGGCATTTCCACCACTTGATCCGGCGTAACTCCTGTTCCATGAATGGAGGTTCCCTTGGGCGTGAAATATTTCTGTATTGTAATATTCAAAGCCGATCCGTCGGGCAGTGTAAATAACCTTTGTACCAGCCCTTTTCCGAAGGTTTGCGTTCCTACGATGGTGGCAGCGTCCATATCCTTGGCGGCTCCCGCAAAAATTTCCGAGGCACTGGCGCTATTGCCGTTGACCAAAACAACCATGGGAATGTCTATATATTTATCATCGCAAATGAGCTCTTCCCGTTTTCCTTCCTTATCCTCTGTATACACCATAACACCCTGAGGCAGCAGTTGCTCTCCGATGAGATACACAGAGCGTACCAGTCCCCCGGGGTTATTTCTCAAATCCAAAACCAAGCCCTTCATGCCCTGCTCCTGCAAGGTTTCCATGGCCTCCATAAACTGGTCATAGGTGTTCTCCTTGAACCCGCTGATTTGAATATACCCTTTTTCGTCATCCAGCATTCTAAATTCAATGCTTTTCATAATCACGTCTTCCCGCATAATTACAAAGGTCTTATTCTGTCCATCCGCCGGATGATACACCTCAACCTCCACCGTACTCCCTATTTCTCCGCGCATTTGTCCGGCAACCTCATCCAGAGAAAGGCCGCTGATGTCCTTGCCATTGATTTTTGTGATGATATCCCCTTGCTCCATACCGGCCTTTTGGGCAGGGTATCCGTCCATAACAGAATATACGATAACCTCGCCCTCTTCCGTTTGGTATACGGTAACGCCGATGCCCTCAAAATGTCCGCCGGTATTTTGCAAATAGCTTTCTAAATAGTCCTTGGTCATATAATATGTATATCTATCGCCCACACCGGCAACCAATCCGGCATACATTCCTTCCAGAGTAGTCTCCTTATCCAGATCCTCCACATAATATCTATCCAAGAAATCCTCAATTAAATTCACCTTCGCCGTCTTGGATATACCCACAGTAAAGGGCAGATATTCCCATGGGATCAATTGCTGAACAAGGGAGGTTCTCCAAATTAATAGGCAGGCCAGCATGACTGCCAAGGCGGTGCCAAAGCCTTTCCAAAACTCTTTTTTCATCTATTCCTTCGCCTCATTTTCCTACGACTTTCTTTTATCCTATGAACCGCCAATGAAAAACATACCCTTACAGCCCTACGAAAAAACCACCCGGCTTTGTTCTTTTTTTAAAGCCTTACTGGAAGCTTGCTGCTTTAATCCAGCCTTAAAAAAGCCTACACACCGGATGGTTTCCCATATTTATACCTGCAAATGCTTACGAATAGAGGTAACACTGCCGATAACCCCTAAAAGAATACCAAAAAGCAAGGCAACAGGGAACAAAACAATAAAGATATCCCCCATCAGCAAAAATTGAATCATCTTAATTACAGGGAAATAGCTGTACAAAGAACTGATGATTTTTGCATAAATAGGCATACCGATCAGCAAAGGAATCAGCGCTCCAAACACACCAATAATAACACCCTCAATGATGAATGGCCAACGAATGAACCAGTCTGTGGCACCCACATATTTCATGATGTTAATTTCCACCCGCCGGTTTACCACAGAAATACGAATGGTATTCATAATGATCATAACAGAGATAACCCCTAAAATCAGCATAACCAAAATGCTGGCAGCATTAAACACCTTGTTCGCCTTCATAATCAGCTCTGTTTCCGTCTGTCCGTGGCGGATATTTTCAATCCCGTCTATATCCTCCAAGGCTGTCAGTACAGCATTCTGATTGTCAATGCTGTCTAATGTGATTTGAAAGGAATGGGACAGGGGATTGTTTGAATCATCCAATCCCTCAAAAATATCCTCATCGGCACCCCAGTCTGTTTTTAAACCTTCCAGTGCATCCGTAGGGGAAATATACTGCACATCCAACACATGATCGAGCTTTATAATTTTTTCCTTCATCTCTTCAATTTCCTGGCTGGCAGGGTCTCCGTCCAAAAACACGGAAATGCCGATGGAATCCTCCATCTGCTGTAAAATATGACGCAGGTTTGAAGCAACACAGTAGGAAAAGGACATTATGGAAATACACGCCATAACTGCCACAATAGATGCCACAGTCATCAGCAAGTTTTTCTTTAATCCGCTAAGGCCCTCTTTCAGATAATATTTGATTGTACTAGGCCTCATCGCAATACCCACCTTTTTTAATGTCTCTGACAATGTGTCCTTGTTTTAAGGTAACTACCCTTTTTTGCATATCATCAACAATTTCCCTTGCGTGGGTAGCCATCACAATGGTGGTTCCCCGCTTATTGATATCGTCCAAAAGCTGCATAATACCCCATGCCGTTTCGGGATCCAGGTTTCCCGTAGGCTCATCGCAAATGAGAATGGGGGGATTATTCACAATTGCTCTGGCAAGAGCCGTTCTTTGCTGCTCCCCGCCGGAAAGCTGATTGGGATAGCTTCTCCCTTTTTTCCCAAGCCCCACCAAAGCCAATACTGCGGGAACATTCCTGCGAATAATACGGCTGGGCGCTTCAATGACCCGCATAGCAAATGCAACATTTTCATATACAGTTTTATTGGGCAGCAAACGGAAATCCTGAAATACAACGCCCAGGTTGCGGCGAAGATAGGGAATCTGGGTTCTTGTCAGCTCATTGGTCTTTACCCGGTTTATGGTAATTTCCCCCTCGCTTGGTTCCAGCTCCTTTAGCAGCAGCTTTATTAAGGTAGATTTACCCGAGCCACTGGACCCAACAATAAATACAAAGTCACCTTTTTCAATATGTAAATTCAAATTTTCAACGCCACGAGAGCCGTTGGGATACGTTTTTGTTACGTTGTTAAGCCAAATCATTAACGTATCTTCCTTTCTTACGATAAATTTTAAAGGGATGAACAAATAGTTCTTTTCAGACAGACGAAGGCTTCTTGATATTTTTCTGTTCCCCTTGCAGCAAAATGGAAAAACCCGCAAATCCTTTGCTCTTGGAGATTTTAAATGTATTAAGTGAAACCCTTTTTCTTTTGAAAAGGTTTTTCCTCTAGCTATGATATGTTTCATATTTCGTCATTTTTCTTTACAATGCATCCTAAAGTATAGCATAAATCCCTAGTATGAACAACCCTAAACCATCATTCGACCCGCTGGAAATTATTAAGGTTTTCTGAACAAAACAGAGGGGAATACGCAAGGCCTTTGTTTTACAAAAATTTCGCCAAAACCACAAAAGGTGTCTTTCCTGAGGATTGCCCCCGGAAAAGACACCTTTTGTATGATTTTTTTATTTTTCGGCCATGGTTTGCAACGGAATCAGTAAACCATTTTGTCCATATAAATCATATATTTACTTACCATTAAAGTAATCTTGAAAATAATTGCATCATCAAAATTTCTCAAATCCAAGCCGGTCATTTTCTGAAGCTTATCCAACCTGTAAACCAGGGTATTTCTATGGATATACAGCTGACGGCTGGTTTCGGATACATTCAAGTTATTTTCAAAGAATTTATTGACGGTTGCCAGTGTTTCATCATCAAAATCGTCCATGGTCAACCCATGCAGCACTTCCTTGATGAACATACGGCAAAGGGGCAGGGGCAGCTGATAAATTAATCTGCCGATGCCCAGCTTTTCGTAATTCACAATAAATTTATCCGTTTCAAAAATCTTCCCGACCTCCAAAGCCATTTTTGCTTCTTTATAGGAACGGGAAACATCCTTCAAATCGCTTACAATGGTGCCGCTGGAAATATAAACACGGCTGTTTGTTTCTGTGTTCAAGGTTTCCTCAATGCTCTTGGCAAAACGGTCAATATCATCCGCAGATTCCTTGTCCTTTAGCTCCTTTACTAAAATAATGCTGTGCTCATCCACAGCGGTAACAAAGTCCTTGGTTTTTGCCGGAAAAACGCTTCTTACGATCTCAACCAAATTCATTTCTCTGTCGATATTTGTTTCAATCAAATAAACGATACGATGAATGTTGTTCTCGATATGTAGCTTTTTGGCACGGCTGTAAATATCAACCAAAAGCAGGTTATCGAGCAATAAATTTTTAATAAAGTTGTCTTTATCATATCTTTCCTTATAAGCAATCAGCAAGCTTTGGATCTGAAAAGAGGCAATTTTACCAATTTGGTAGCCGGCCTCATCCTCTCCTTTTACTTGAATCACATACTCGGGCACACCATTGTCGTAAATTTTGAAATATTGATACCCCAAAATCAGCTGACTTTCAGCAGGCGAGCTGATGAAGTTTTCTACCGCATCAATTTGCCGTCCAATCATGTTTTCCTCTGTAGTGGCGATTACTTTACCTTCTTTTTCCACCACGCTTAATTCTTTACGAGTGATGTTTTTTAAACCATCAATGGTGCTTTGCAAAATTTGATTGGAAATCATTGCCCTCTCTCCTCGAATTCGTATTTTTTGACTTTATCCCAAAACGGCAGTCTTTGCCTCATGGCAGACTGTAAAATATGACGAAAAAATGCCACTTAATTCATTGATAAAATAGCCTAACCTTATTTTATAACAAAATCACAAAAAAATAAAGAGAAATTGCAAAAAAAACATACAAAATCTCTTTATATTTAAAAGTTATATAAAAACCTTTGGATTTTTTTATTTAAACTGTCCGATGCATCTTTTTTTAGTGTCTAAATAAATACAATAACAAAGAGAATTTTATGCGGTTTTTTATTTCGGCAAAGAACTTTCCCCTAAAACTTCCCGAATATCTGTAACCAGTAAAATGGCATTCCGGTCAATATTCATGATAATACTCTTGGCCCCTTGAATTTCCTTCTGGGAAAAGATACAAAACAATATTTGCTTTGCCGGCGCCCCCAGGTCTCCCGCTCCGCTAAACTTAGCGGCCTCCCGTTCCAGCCTTGTATTGAGGGCCAGCCCGATTTCCTTTGCACAGTCAGAAATCACAATGGCCCCCCTTACCACATCGCCGCCTTCCAGCACCCATTTCGTGCATCTTTCAGCAATGAAAACGGAAAGAATTGCGTATAGCCCACGCATACCGCCAAACATCAGCATGCCCGCCAGAATCACCAAGGCATCCATAATAAATATCTTTTTCGAGATGGAGGGTCTATGCCAAATACGCTGCAATAAATATGCCGCCAGCTCCACCCCACCCGTTGTTCTTCCGCACCTTAACACCAATCCCACACCGATGCCTACCAGAACACCGCCATAAACAGAGGCGATGATTAAGTCTCCTGTGTAAAAACTAACGCCCTGCACCAAAAAAAGCATAAGGGAAAGCAAAAGAGAGGTCAGAATCGTTTTTCCTACAAATCTGCCTCCCTGCATTTTCCATGCCGCCAAAAAAAGAGGAAGGTTTAAAGCCGCATTTACAAACCAAAGAGGCGTGGGAAACCCAAGCTTCGCCGTGGTTGCCGCATTCAGCAAAATGCCGATGCCCGTCACCCCGCCGGCAACCAGCTGGGCCGGCTCCAAAAAGCACTGTATCCCAACAGCCATAACCAGCGTGCCGCAAATACTTAATACCAAATCCTCAATTTTTTTACCATACATAGCATTTATCTCCGCTTCCTCATTTTCAGGACTGTGAAAGCAAAAGCAGGCAGCCGTAGCATTCTGCGCCATCGCGTGGGCTGTGTGATCAAGCGGTAAAACCATTCCAAGCCGAGCCTTTGAAAAAGCTTCGGCGCACGTTTTACATGGCCCGCCATAACATCAAAGCTGCCCCCCACGCCAATGGAGAGCTTGGCTTGAAACAAACGCATATTTTCATAAATCCATTTTTCCTGTTTTGGTGCTCCCAGTCCTACCAATAGTATGGACGGAGAAAGGTTTTTTATGTCACGAATAATCTTCTTTTCTTCCTTTGCATCAAAATATCCATTGTGTATCCCCACAATTTTAAGCTCCGGATATTTCCGTACCATTTTTCTTGCCGCCTCTGCGGCAATCCCCGGGGCACCGCCAAAAAAGTAAACGGTATGCTCCGTTCCTGCCAATTCGGCAAAAATATTCTGGGTCAAATCATAGCCGGCTACCCGTTCTTTCAAAGGAATGGCACTATATTTTGATGCCCAAACAACACCAATGCCGTCGGGCACAACCAAATCTGCCTCTCGCAAAATAGACATCAGCTCCCGATCCTTTTGAGCCTCCATCACAATTTCGGGGTTCGGCGTGCAGATAAAATGCTGTCCCTCTGTATGCAAAAGAATGTTCACCCTTGCTACGGCTTCCTTCATCGTTACCGCATCAAAGGGTACATTTAAAATGTGTGTAATCTTCCTCATTTTTTCCGCCCTCTTCCGTACTGCAAAAGCTTTGTAAGATACTGCTCATTTTGGTGGGCCTTCCCTTCCAGCAAGGCCTCCTTTTCCTCTAAAATTTCTATATATTTTCCCCTGTTATGAATGATGTCATCCACCTTTTCCAGGGTTTTATCCATATCAAACTCTTTCAGCCTGCCGCCGCTGGGCATTTCCAGCTTTTCCAGATAATACTCAATTTTAGGATCATAAATAAAGCCGATGAGGGGCACCTTCTGCCTTGCCGCAAAAATCAAAGTGTGCAAACGCATACTCAGTATAAAGTCCGCCAGACTAATGACGCCCATCACTTCATAGGGAGAATAATTGTTGTGCAAAATAAAGGCATTTTGCCGCATTTTTTTGCGCACCTTCTCGCTCACCGTAATATCATTGGGCATCTGCATTGCCAGAAACACAATGGTTCTATCGTATTTTTCTATAATCGTATCGCACAGCTTGGCAAAACGGTCAATAAACCGGTCCATCTCTCTCCAATTTCTGACGGAAACCACAACAAGGGGCTTATCCAAAGGAATGCCCTCCGCCTCCAAAAGCTTCCTGGATTCCTCCTTGGAAATACTTTCCATAGTAAACACAGGGTCTGCCGTAACAAAGCATTTCTTGGCATTTACTCCCATGGAAAGCAATTCGTCATAGGAATTTTCCTCCCGCAGGGTAATCAAATCGGCCCGGTTTACAACCTGCTTCACCAGCCTTCTGTTTCGCCTGCCGGACACCGGCCCGATGCCGTTGGCATAAAGCATCACCCGTTTTCCCATCAGCTTTGCCGCCACGGTAATGGAGAGATAGTACATCAAAGAGCGGGTGCTGGTGCTATCCTGCAGCAAAGAGCCGCCGCCGCTAAGGAGAACGTCACAATCCCTGATTGCCTTCAAAACCTCCCAGAAGCCAAAACGATATACGGCTTCAATGCCGTATTTTTCCCTGGTACCCATGGGGTTGTTGGAAAGAACGGTAACATGGTAATTATCCCCCATCTGCTGAATATTTTTATGCATGGAGATCATAATTGCCTCATCCCCTGTGTTGTTGAAGCCGTAATATCCGCTCATCACCACATGATATTGGGGTGTATGGCGTTCCTTCCACGCCGTTTGATAAGCCTTTACACAATCCAATGCCATTTTTGTGACAGAATAATACCGAAAAATAACCTCTCTTCCGTAAGCCCCTGCCTGCTGACGCTGCTCCGGCGTCATTTGCATGAAGGCATACACCACATCCTGATACAGCTGTTTTTCCGTAGATAATGCACAGCCCCGGCAGCAAAAATTATTTTCCTGGGCCAGCTCCAGCTTATCCCGCCCGAAAATGCCGATATATCCTTCGTTGCCCGCAACAATTGTGGTTTTTTCCGCAGCCATTGCCTCCAAGGCCGCACGGCTTACCCCCACAAAAACATCGGCAACAGCCACCAGCTCATTGATGTCCGTTCTGGCTCCTGTCATAGTAATGCAATTTCTGCCAATCTGCTGATTTGCTTCCGTGCTTTTTTCAAAAAGCTCGTCATAAACATCTCCGCCGCCGACAATCACCATACGCAAGCCGGGAATTGCCGCTACAAGCTGGGGTGCCGAGGCAATCAGCTGCCTTGCCACCAAAGCCCGGCTTTCGTCCATACGGCTGACATAAACCAAGGTAGGCTCCTCTTCTCCCAAAGCAAGCTCCTTGCGGATTCTGCCGCCATCAGTATCAGGGGAAAATTTATCCGTATCTATCCCGTTAATGGTTACGAAAATATCGCTGTTGCGCACATGATAATTTTCAATCAAATATCTGCGGATGTCTTCGCTGACGGCAACCACCTTCTGTCCCCAGTTGGTCAAATATTTTAAGCCCATGCCTGTGTAAAACACCCAATGGGCAGAGGTTACAAATGTAAATTTTTCTTTTTTAAACAACAGCCCGCAGATAAAGCCGGGAATTCTTGCATGGGAATGGACAATATCGACCTTTTCCTTGCGGATGATGTGCTTCAGCAAAAAATAAGACCGTATCATTTTGAAAACATTGCGCTGATTCATAGGCACCTTATAATGCTTGATGCCCACCTCTTCCAACTCCTTTTCGTAAACACCGCCATTGGAAGCCACAACAATGTCATACCCCTGTTTTTTTAATTCCTTGGAGAGCTCCACCACATGGGTTTCCGCCCCGCCAATTTCAAGCCCCATTAAGGCCATTAATATTTTATACTTCATATCCACCCCGCCTGTCACATTTCAATATTTGTAACTTTAATTGTAGGCTTCGCATATTTTGTAAAAGCATCCATTTCCGAGTTTATTTTTAACTCCACAACACCATCCACAAAATATCCCTCGTCTTTTTCTATTACAGAGCCTTCAATGGTCATGGTCACTCTATAATAATCGGGATATTGGGCACGCACCATGCCGCCGTTCCCATCGGGCAAATGATAAAACAAGGGCGTATATTCCACAGCTTTGATTTCGCCGATGCAAATGCCCGTTTTATCATCAAAAATCAAATCTCCCTCGTGAAGAGCGTTCACCGTTGGCATACGCACCTTATCCACAAAGGCAGTATATGTTGTTTTTTCCGCCGATTCCTCCACACCGGAGGACTCATTACGGTTTACAACCCCCGTCTTAAAGACGGCCAATATAACCACGGCAACCAACGTGAGTATAATGAGGATATCCACAATATTCGGTCTTTTTCCTGCCATACTTATTCACCGTCCCTTACTTCCACAACAAAGCCTTTAAACGCATATCCCTTGCCCTTTACATACAGCTCCATGCCAACCTTTACCGTTGTGCCCTCTATCGTAATGTCCTTTTCCGTTTCCTCGCCGTTTCCTTCAATCGTCAGCTGCATATTGCTGTAGCCTTCCACGGGAAGCTTTTGATATGCACCGATTTCCTTACTATAAATCACCTCGGTATACGGCTCGCCGGATACCTCCTTAACCACGCCCAAATAAGTGGAGGTTGCGCTGTTAAACACCTTTTCCCCAATCACCGGGGCCTCTACGGTTTCGTCCAAAACCTCCCGCCCCTCTACAACATAGGTGTAGGTTTTCGTCTGTTCCGTCCCCTGCTTGTCACCGCCTGTAAACAGCCTGATGCCAACAATACCCGCAGCAATGATGAGCAGAATGAGTATGATATCCACGATATTGAATATACCGAATAGCTTTCTGTTTTTTTTCATTTTCCGTCCTCCAGATAGAGCCGTTCAATTCTCGACGTCATTTTTCGTGCAGTAAAATTCTCTTTTACCCAAGCCTTCGCGGCGTTTGCCAGCTTTTGATAAGCTTCCTCGTCATGAAAAACCTCTAAAATACCATCCGCTAGCGCTTTCCAATCCCCCACCGGAACCAGGTATCCGTTTTCACCATGGCGAATGACCTCCTTCACGCCGCCGCTGTCTGTGCCCACCGCCGGAATGCCCACGCTCATGGATTCGATAATGGAGAGACACAGCGCCTCCTGCTTTGATGTAATCACATTCAAATCCAATGCGGCTTCTAGTTTCTCCACATCCTTCACAAAGCCTGTAAAGAGAATATGCTCTGTTATATGCAAAGCCCTCGCTTCCTCTTCCAAAGAGGCTTTGAGGCTGCCGTCGCCGATAATATAAAACAAAATATCTTCTCGTCGTTTCAAAATTTCCCGGGCCGCCAGCAAAAAGGTTTTATGATCCTTCACTTCCTCCAGCCTTGCCACAATGCCCACGGCTTTTTTTCGGGGGTCTCCCCCATAGGACAAAAGAATTTCGTTTCTTTCCTCCGAGGAAATAGGTTGAATGGCATCAATGCCGTTATAAATCACCACAATCTGCTTGGGGTCTGTGCCCCCTGCAACCATGCTGAGCTTTACCGCCTTGCTCACCGCAATAATGCGATGGCTATACCGTTTGTTCATCAACCTTCTTGTAATCCTTTTGGGCAAAGGTCCCGGCGCCGCCGGAAGGATCCGGATGGCCTGTACCGGCTTCGCGTACCCTGG
>ENA-UOOM01000384-UOOM01000384.1-fermentation-metagenome-genome-assembly--contig:-NODE-384-length-52348-cov-64.477961_pt1 | contig 52348 bp, 58 predicted proteins | sample MGYA00245781_ERZ724031 | MGnify/ENA primary metagenome ERZ724031 (study PRJEB28704, sample SAMN03018317) | fermentation metagenome | biome: anthropogenic terrestrial biome; feature: soil; material...
ACTCAAAATGGGTGATATCTATATTTCTTTTTCCTACAGTAAATTGACTCTATCTCAGATACCTGATATAATTAAAGTGTAATCTATGAGGAGGTCTGAGCATGGAAAAGCATATCAAAAAATCAGAAATTGGTAATGAAACTGAGAAGGAAAAAGATACATTCATTAAATGGGTTAAAGCACATAAAAAAGAGCTTATCTTTGCAGGGATAAGCATTGCATCACTAATCGGCATTATCTTTGGGATAAAAAACAAGGATTCCATAGAGGCGCTGTGGGCGACTTTACAAAAGAGCGTAGCAAAGTTACCTGCAGATAAGGCTGTCGTGAAAGTCACTGAGAATGTGATTCCAGTTGTTGAAACTGTAAGTACTACGAACATAACTTTGTTTCCGGTGCATAGAGAATATAGGGCTGCATTTGGAGTAACAGGTCATATCCGCAATCTTCACGAGGACTGGAATGCTTCTCCAGAAAAGATAGCGGCAGCAGTGGCATACGGTATCGAGCTTTTACCCGGACAAACATGGGTTGAAAACTATACCAAGGGCACTATTGCAGCATAAATCATAAACGGTTTGAAGGAGGTAAAAATGTTAGTATTGGGTATTAACCGCATTTTGAAGTGGGTTCAGATTACTACGGGATGGGGAACATATACTTGCCCGACAAAAGAAATTAATGGTGAGTTATTTTTCAAATTCAAAAATGAGTGGCACAAGGTGATGGATTTCGCATCAGATCTCACTATAGAATTTTAAAATGGAGGATAATGAAAATGAAAAAACTGGCGATAATTAGCCTTTGCGTGGCTCTGCTCATAACAATATTTACTGGGTGTAGTTCTACGCAGACAAGCTCTGGCAATGGAGGTAATACCCCTGAAAAGAAAATACCTGACTTGATGGGTGAATGGAAACAAGAAAATAGCAAATCTAATGACTCTTATCAAGCTGCAATAATAAGTGGTGACACGATTACAATCTACTGGGTAAGTGATAACGGCAACACAAAATCACTTTATTGGGCGGGTTCTTTTGTCGCCCCAACAACTGTTGATGAACCTTATTCATGGACTTCGAAAAATGATCATAGTAAAACGGAAAGTGCTTTGCTCGCTTCGAGTGATGATACTAAAACTATTACATACCAAAACGGCGTATTAAGCTATGAAGCTTCCGCTATGGGCACGACTACAACGATTAAACTCAAAAAGCAACAATAATGACAAAAAAAGAGCGGAGGGCTTTCGTGCATAACCTCATCAAATAAATATAATGCTAAGGAGGAGGTGCCAATATGGGTTGGTTTAAAGATAAGTATGGCGATGATGCACACCCGATACTTCCAGCGGAGGATTATTCCCGCATTTATGATGAATTTGGCAAAAAAGCAGCAAATGAAACTCTTCAGGATGTTCAGGACGGGAAAATATCAGTAAAAACTCTTGAAAAATATTTGCTTAAAGATACGGACTAAAAGTCTAAACGAAAGCGGATACCCTCAATCAGGGCATCCGTTTTTCGTTTCCGCGCGATTATGCCTGAATTTCCGTCCCGTCCTTGAAAGTGAACCGTACATTGTCTTTATCATAAACAGTAGCGTAGTCCACAAGGCTGCACCACAGCTTTTCGTCAAATTCGGTAAGTAGGGTATCTTGTCTGCGGAGTGTGTCGAGGAAAGCATTAATCGTACTGAGCCTTGCCTGCTTATCGGTGATTTTTTCGGTGACCGCAGTATGGCGAGCCTTGGCAAGGTCAAAGCGGTCAACCAGCCCGTTGTAGCGTTCCTGATACTCATCTTGGTTAAGGGCGAATTGAGCATTCTCGCCGATGGCCTGCTGTATCATCTCAGCCACAATCTCAAGTTCGTTTTGCAGTTCGGCTTGCTCTTTTTCCAATTCGGCAGTGTCAAAAACCGTAGACTTTATGAGTTCAAAGTTTCCGAGGATTTCCTCCCTGTCGGAGAGTAGCTTATTGACCGCTGATATGAAGAGCGTTTTGATTGTTTCTTCGTCAAGGTGCGGTGTCCGGCAGTGATTGTCATCATCGTATTTGCGGTTGCATTGGTAAATAGTGCGGCGGTATTTACTGGTGGAGTGCCATACCTTTGAGCCATACCAAGAACCGCACTCGCCGCATTTTATCCTGCTTGAAAATATGCTGACCCCGCTTCGGCGGTTAGGACCCGGATTGCGGTTCTCCAGTTCTATCTGAACCATATCGAATACTGCAGGGTCGATAATTGCCTCGTGGTTGTTTTTAACATAGTATTGTGGAATCTCGCCTTCATTGATTTTCTTTTTCTTTGTAAGGAAATCCGTAGTGTAGCTTTTCTGTAAAAGGGCATCGCCCTTGTATTTTTCGTTCTGAAGCATTCGGCGGATTGTTGCAGCGTTCCATTTTGGCTTTTTGCCAGGTGAAAGAATGCCTTCAGCCGTAAGTGTTTTTGCAATCTTATAGGGTGAATATCCCTCAAGGAAGAGGGCAAAAATGCGTCTGACGACAACTGCTTCTTTTTCGTTCAGTACGAGGTTGCCATCCTCCCCACGGTCATAACCAAGAAAATGTTTGAATGGCACACAAACTTTACCATCTGCAAATCTTTTTCTCTGACCCCATGTGACGTTCTCTGAAATGCTCCGGCTTTCCTCCTGGGCAAGCGAGGACATAATGGTTATTAAAAGTTCACCCTTGGAGTCTAATGTCCAGATGTTTTCTTTTTCAAAATAAATCTCAATCCCTTTTTCCTTTAGCTGACGGACTGTTGTAAGGCTGTCTACCGTATTGCGGGCAAATCGGCTGACCGACTTGGTAACTATAAGGTCAATCTTTCCAGCAAGGGCATCTGCAATCATTTGCTTGAATCCCTCTCGATGTTTGGTGTTTGTGGCGGTTATGCCTTCATCGGTGTAGACATCAACAAATTCCCAATCGTCACGGCTTTTAATGTAGTTGGTGTAGTAATCAACCTGCGCTTCGTAGCTGGTTAACTGCTCCTCACTGTCGGTGGAAACACGGGCGTATCCGGCCGTACGACGTTTTCGTTGCTCGTTTATAGGAGCAGCAGTGAAACGGCTAATCGTGGCAGGAATGGTCGTTACATTTTTAGCTGTTTTCGCTCTGCTCATGTTTATCCCTCCAAACCTGTGTCATTTTCTTGCTTTGGCGTTGTTTTCGTTCTTCTGACCACGCTGGCTGTCGGCGCTTAAACTGCCACTGCCGTGTAACCTCGCTGCCGTCCTTGAGGTGGAAAATAAGCTCCTCATTGGAAACTACTGTAATGCGGTCAACCTTATCTGTGAATACAGCTTCGTCAAATTCATCGATACCGAGAACGTCGGCAGAGATGCTTTTTAGAAGGTTCTCTTCTAAGCCGCTGTGTCCGCAATTGTTATGTGGTGGGCAGCGCCAGTAATGGGTTTTTTCTCCGCTCACACGAGTACTGGTGTTCCTGCGTAAATTTTGACCGCACTTACTGCAGCATATTTTACAGGAAAAACAGGTAATGGTTCCCGAACTGCGGGGATTCTTTTTGCTGTAGGCAGATTTTGCTGCACGGGCTTCAGGTGTCCACCAATCAGTCCTCGCAGTAGATTCCCAATGTTGAGTAATGACCTTTCCATCATAAAAATAAAAGATAAGTTCGTCCTTCCCATTTACCACGATTTTTTCTACTTGGTCTAAGAATATATCCTCATCGAACTCTTCTAAGCCAAGCACCTCGGCACAAACCCTTCGAAGTATTTTTTCCGGGACATCTTTAGAATGACATTCAGAAATGCCTTTCGAATCTTTGGTTCGACAAGTCCAAACATAGTAGACTTCGTTAGAATCCTTCCGTTGGCGTTTACCGCTGCGCCTGTAACTTACACTGCAGTTTCCGCATTTAACCTTACTTGTAAAGCAGGTAGTTTTAATAGACCAGTTGGCGAACACTCCCAACTCTCTGCGCCGTGCGATTTCAGCCTGCACTTTATCGAAGGTATCCTGATCGATAATGGCCGGGTGAGTGTTTTCTGCATAGTACATAGGTAATTCACCGTAGTTGATTTTGCTCTTGTGGGTGATGTGGTTTTCAATATAGGTTTTTTGAAGCAGCATATTGCCCGTATAGCGTTCCTGTCGGAGTATGGCTCTAATCGAGGTGTTAGAGAAATGTCCGCCAGTGTAAGATTTGACACCCATTTCATCAAGCTGTTTTTCCGTCTGTTCTGCAGATAGACCTTTGAGAAAATTATCGTATATGAGACGTATGACCTCGGCTTCCTCCGGCACAATATTGAACTGCTCACCATCCCAGCGATAGCCGTATATGCAGAAGGAATTTGTTTTTCCTTGTTCAAACCCCTTGCGAATTGCCCATTTCACATTTTCACTGGTAGAGCGGCTCTCTTCCTGAGCAAAGGACGCAAGCAGCGTTAGCATGAGTTCGCCGTCCTCGCTTAAGGAATTTATACGTTCCTTTTCAAAGCGGACTTCAATTCCAAGTTCTTTAAGGTGTCTAACCGTTTCAAGTAAATCCACCGTATTACGGGCAAAACGTGAGATGGATTTTGTGAGGATGATGTCAATTTTGCCTTGCTCACAATCATCAAGCATTCTCCTAAACTCAGCACGATTATCGGTCGTGCCGGAAATGCCCCCATCTGCATAGACGCCTGCGTATTGCCATTCACGGTGTTTTTGAATATAAGAGCTGTAAAAACTAATCTGTGCTGACAGGGAATGAAGGGTGCGGCCTTTTTCTTCTGAAACTCTTGCATAGGCGGCGACCTTTTTTCGCTCGGGCAGTTGTGGCAGTTTGGCTTCCAATTTGCTGACTTTTCGCAAATAATCACTTCCTTTCTGATACAATACATCACTCTAAAAGCCTATAAAGTCAAGGAAGTGTTGGCTAATAACGTGCCGAATACGGGGCGATATTTCTCAAGCATTTTTGTATCAATTATGGCGTATTCTTTGGCGGTGATGAGACCCTTTGTTAACATGGATTTTGCTATTGTCATTGTTGCCCGGTATAGCTTTTCGGCATTAAACATTTCTTCACTCATGGCACTCACCTCCAAAGCGATCTGCGATGTAGCAGGAGTGAGAGCAATATTTTCTGTGGGAATTACCGTAGGCTGTGAATGCCTTACTGCAATGAGGACAGCGATAGGAATAGACAGCTTTTTTGTTTACCATCTCCGGGTGAGCATTCCACCAGGTCTGCCTACATTCGTTACTGCAGAACAATAAAGTCTTTTGATTTGGTTTCTGCAACAGTTCTTTGCCGCATTGCTTACAGTAGGTTTTTCCATCGGCAGGAGAGGAAGGATTACCTGCCATAACACCTGCGAGGTTGTTCTTTCTGCAATAGGATTTGACCGTATCCACTGAAAGGCTAAGTGCCTGAGCGATTTTCTTATAGCCGTATCCGGCAAGGCGCAGTTCCTTTATCTGCATTCTTTGTGTATCTGTCATTTCGGCTCCTCCAATCTGAAGGAAATCCGTCCTTAGCAAATAAGGGCATTTTAAGTTTCCTTCTACTTAAAGCCGAAAAATTTAACCCCCTAAATAAAAGATAGCCCACCGAGCGGAGAATCCGGCTCGATGGGCATGATAGTTTTCTTAAAACTTTTATTCTGTTTTAATAAAAGCATCAGTGAAGCCTGCGGCTTTAACCTTGGCGAGCATGGCGTCGGCATTTGCTTTGACCGAATATGCCCCGACTTGAATGTGGTATAGCTTCTTCGATTCGGTCGGGACAGGTGCCGGAGGTTTTGGCGTTTCGCTTTCCGTGAGCAGCCTTTTGACTTCGGTCCGAAAGGCATCCATCGATTTGCCGTGTTTCGGAAACCAATGCATCACATCTCCGTGGTTAGAAGCTATGCCTTGTTTATAGCCTTCGCTATGGCAGAGGATGTTCTTTTCGGTTAAGCCATAGAGTTTGCAAAGATATACACAAAGTTCAACGGCCTCCCGATACACCTTGCCAAAATAGGTGCTGTCCGAAAGACCATCCTCACAAATCTCAAAGCCTATATGGGTATTGTTTGCACTTCCTCCAGAGTGCCACCCGCGATAATTCCACGGCAGGGTTTGATATGTGGCGATTGTTCCATCCGTAAGCTTTCCGATAAAGGCATGAACGCAAACCTGACGGCCGTCAGGCTTATCTTGATTCCAATGGTTGTTGTATTGATTCTTTCCCAGTAAGCCATCATCAGGGCCAACATAGCGCTTTAGCCATGGATTATTTGCCCCGGTGGAGTGAACCAAGATACCTTTGGGAATAATCGTTTTGCCTGCTTTATAGCAAGCGTTATTTGTAAGTATTAACTTATTCAGATTCATTACGGTCACCTCACTAATCAAGCGTTTATGTCAGATGCAAACGCGATAGGATACAGATGATAGGTAAACTTCAAATCGCAGTAGGCACTTGAAGATGTTCCGTCACTTCCCATACAGACATATAGTCCATAACCGGGGGGTACTCTGGCCTGCCGCATTTCGATATGAATGTGCAAGGATTCTGCTGAAGTATTCGACCCGATAGGCGTACTCCGTTGAATTCTGGTGAAAGTCACCTCATCATTGGAAATATAGAAATCCAGTTCTTTCTCACTCGTATCCGATTGACGGCAGAGGGTTAACAGATGGCAATCATAAGCTGTCGGATAAAGTAATCCTCCCTGACCGCCAATAACAACACTGCCAATGGGTAATATTGTGTGCAAAGGACCACGGACACTGTTGACCCCGCCTGAACCTGAAACATTACCCGATAAAATGTATCTTGAATAAGCCGAACGAGTAAAGCCACTAATAGCTGCTGTTGCGGTGGATGTGAGAGTTATTGCGGATGTCGCATTTTCCCCTTTTTCCAGGATGAATAGGCTCTCGCCTGCATCAACGGTAGTACTGCCTATGGAAAACCGTTGACTCGTCCAATAGGCTGTGCAAGCCGGGTTTGATGATGTTCCTGACCCATAAGCAATGTTCGCTGCATCTTGGATACCTCTTATGGCTTCAGCAAGGGTCTTGACTGTATTACGAAGGGTGTCTTGGATTAGTATTTGCACATTGTTTGCGGCAGGACTGCCCAAGGATGTAACAAAGGTATATGTTACCGTGCCGATTACTACGTTATTGCCATTTGCTATGCCACTAAATGTGATGGATGCTCTTCGGCTTATCATATCCGGTGCAGAAGCGGTTTCTATTGGATGCAAATGGTTGAGAAGAATCCCGGTCCGCATACGCAGATTGCTGCCCGTGTCTTCGACCAAATCGTGTGTAGAGTTTAACAAGTTATAAGTGAGATTTAGCAGGTTGTTTATCTCATCAACATCCAGTTCAGCTAAGACAGAAAGCACCTGGTTGAGCCATTCCTGTGCGGGTGGTTCGGGTGGTTCGGCTATACCGTCTGCAAGGGCATCCTCGACGATGGTTAGTATTCGAACGCTTTTTCCGACCATATCGCCATAAGTAACTCTTATTTCCAGCTGACCGACACCAACAAGCAGTGTGTCCGTTGCACTGGGAGACCATGTAAGGACTCCATCGTCATAGGTCGTGATCACCGGATAGGCAATACCGTCAGGTCTTTTGTATATAGCATTCAGGGCGGCTCCAGGGTAGGTGCTATCCAATAAACCGGAAACATCAAATTTAAGGCGGCGAAAGTAGTGTTCGCCGCGTCTGCCGATGAACACTGTTGCGGCTTTAGTTAAATCAATCATATTCCATCACCTGGCTTATGGGGTTCGTCATCACGCCCGTGTAGCTGTTTTAGAACCTCCTTGAGTTTTTCAGGTATGGGCAGCCCAATATGCGCTGCGTTCTCTAAAATAGATACACCCTCATTGCTCAAGTAGAAGAAGATTACTGCAGTCCGAAGGACACCACCATTGTCCCCAGCGCTGCTCAGTATCTGTGTATCAAGGATATGTGCTACACCCACCAGTGTAAAAATAAGCACTTTCTTGAAGATGCCTCTCGCACCGATTTCACTGGACAGCTTTTTGTCAATAATGGCACAGAGCACTCCGGTCACATAATCTATGACGACAAATGCTATAAGCGCATAAAGGAATCCATCCAGCCCACCGAGAAACCACCCGAGAAAAGCACCAACAGCGGCAAAAGCCAGCTGTATCCAATTCCAAATCTCTTTCATTTGAAATACCTCCATTTCATGAATTTGTATATAGAAAAGCGCTCCCGCATAATACGAGAGCGCTGTAGTAGCACTGCTTCTAAAGCGTTAAGATCAGGTTCTGAATCTGTTGCATCACGTCCGCTCTTGGCCGTCCCGTTCCAATGGGTATCCATGTTATGGGCGGAATATCAAAGGTCGGCGAGGAATCAAAGTTGTTGACTGTTGCAATGATCGGCTCGATGGCTTTCCTAAGTTCCGTGATATGGAACGGCCAGTTTTTAGCTGTGGTCTTACCAGCAACAACCTCCTCACTCCAGGTCACTTGAGACAGGTTGTAATAGCTGCGTACTGTATTTATAGCAGTTCGGAGCGCCTGGATATGAGTTGCCTTCACATGAGTTTCGTTCGCAGTGATCGTCTCAAATGGCGGTGGCAATACGGTAAAGTTTCGCACAACCTCCGGACTTGCTGACTTGATATTGCTATCAAGGCAGCGAATGGTCACGGTATGGCTACCTGCGGTGAGTATTGTCGCTTGACACACCGTTTTTATGCCATTGCTCAGATAGCCGCTTACGGAAAACATCTCTGGGTTGTCTACGCTGTTAATCCAAACACCCGCATCGATTTTGACTTCCACAATCTGTGTCTGGCCGTCCGGCTCAATACCTGTTGTAATCATGAAACGTGGTGTGGCATTGTAACTTGAACTACCAGATACCGGACAGACGATTGCCGGGGCGGTCGGCGGGCTGTTTTTCTTTACTGTGCCGCTGACTACATAGGCAGATACTGCATCCAATGTATCGGTTACGCTGATACGGTAGCGGGTATACATTCCAGCTACCTGAGAAGCGTTCGCTGTATATGTCCCGGAGGTGGCACTTGAAACGATGATTGTCAGTGCCTCATATGCTGACCAGTTAGTCCCGTCCGTTGAAATTGAACGCTGAATGACATACTGCTTGATAGCACTGGTTCCGGGTATCGTTCCGCTCCACGTAAGGGTAACGGTGTTAGCTTCGTAAATGGCAGGGGCAGCAGTAAAGGAGGTCGGTGGCGTAGGTAGTGTGTTTCTCCGTACAGTGTTGCTGGAAACAGTCCAGTCGGAAAAGAAACTCTCCCCGGCTGCACCTTGTGTTCTTACCCGGAAACGGCGATAATTCCCACGTGTAGTTGGCGGGCTGACAATTGTGCTGCCGCTTATCGCTGAAGTGAATACCGTAGTCAGTGCTGTCCATGCTCCCCATGTGCTGTTATCTGCCGAATCACTATATTGTATCTCATAGGATGTAATGGCATTTCCCGCGCCACCGGAAGCGCCGCTCCATGAGAGGGTAACGTTTCCTTCAGCTAACGATGCGCTTAATGAGCAAGCGGTTGGCGCTGTGCAGGCAGTGATATCGCAGTAAATGCTGTTACTAATCTTCTCTGAAGAGTAAACATCGAGATTGTCTATCGTCCAAATGCCAAATTGAGTATATGTGCCTGGGATTCTTGATACATTTGGGTTGTAACTGCCGCCGCCGGCCGACAAGGTCAGTGTGGTCAGAACATTCCATGCACTCCATGTAATGTTATCCGTGGATGTCCTACTGGCAATCTGGTATCCCTTAATAGCACTGGTTCCACCGGAGGCTCCGCTCCATGTCAGCGTGATGGTTTCATCGCTGTAGTTTGAGGGAGAAGCGACTGCGGCAGTGGCCGGGCTTGGTACCGTGTTTCTGCGGACAGAGTTTGTCGATACTTTCCAGCCGGAATAATAGCTTGATCCTGCAGTGCCGCGTGTCCGTACCTGAAACCTGCGGTAATGACCTCGCGTTGCAGGTGGTGCAACCGTCACGCTTCCGCTGGTGGAAGCAGTGGTTACCGTAGTTAGTGCCGCCCATGCTCCCCAGTTGATGTTATCGGCTGAATCGCTGTACTGTATCTCGTAGGATGAAATGGTATTATTTATGCCGCCGGATGCACCACTCCACGATAATGTTACATTGCCTTCCGAGAGGGTTGCGTTCACTGAGCAGGAAGTAGGTGCACTGCAAGCGGTTGTTCGGCTTGCCCAGTTAATGGTCAGCACGATTTGGCTTAAGTTATCCCTTGCGCCAAAGCCCATGTAATTCAAAGTGCTTGAGCCTGCATCCATGAATAGGCAGTTGCTGGCACCGCTGCCGATAGAATCTATAAGTGCAGTGGATATGGCGATATCTTTTGCACCTTGCCCGGCGGAAACGGTGTAGCTGTACCCGGAGGTGACCTTCGTTGGTCTGCTCCCGGATACGCTCGTTCTGGAACTGGGAACCGGCATGCCGGATGCATTTCCGGCATACAGCGTCATGGTTCTGGCGGAACCCCAATCACCCGCGGCTATCCTGACAAGATGAATACTGGCCGATGTGGGGTAATAATTTGCATAGGCATTTCTGATGCTGGCAAGGTCAAACAGCATGGCGCCCACGTTCTCATAATTGTTAGCTTCAGGGTAAACTCCTTGCCGAACGTAATCGGTTACACCTGCGATCCAGCTTCCGTTACGCCATGTACAAGCATTTGTTGCCTGATAAGTTGCCATAGGAGTTCACCTCACTCATATACCGCTGAAACCAGCGAGTTTACCAAACCGCAAAGCTCGGTATTCAGACGGGTATCAGTAATGTTATTTGTGACTATTGATGTGGCTGCCGTTGGTACAAGCACATCTGCGATTCCAAGTTCATAGATATCGCTGGTTCTTGTCAATGCAGGGGCCACAGGCGCTGCAGCGGGAGTTCCATCTACAACTGCAATCTGAATGCTTCGGCTGATCTGACTTAAGCGGATCACAATCCGATCTATGCGGGGATTGCTCCCATTTGCCGTTGTAAGTGGAATGTTCAGAGCATCTGTGTTCTCGTAACGATACCCATTAATCCAAGCAGTACCAGCAGCCACACTTATCCCCAAACCACTGCCGGGTGATACCTGCAGGTTTGACGCTGATTTATAAAAAATACCGTTGGTAACAAGACCTCCGAAATACGCTGCAAAGTCCGATGCATCGTAAATCCTATCACCACCGGAGGAGTTAAAAAATCCGCTTTTCTCCATAGACTGTTTCCTCCTTCTTAGCTGGTTTTCGTATACTCTATAACCACGTAACCCGTGTATGATGTCCTGTCATTACCGGGTTCAACAATAATATTGGCTGTATCCGCATACAGGCCAATTTGTGATGCAAAGTTGCTGTACCGTGCAAGGGGCAGAGGTAAGAATATCGTTCCATTTGTCGCAAAGCCTGTTAAACTGACAATAGTGCCGAGGTTTGATATTCCGTGCGCTACACTTTTAGGTGTCGCATTTGTAAGCGAACCAAGATTTACTTCCTTCCTATAAATCGTCTTGCCATCTATCCATAGACGTCCTGTGTTTTGCTCTGTCGCAGAGTAATCGGTAAACGCAGACGAGATTTTAGAAGCGGTAATTGTGCGATCTGCAATCTTTATACCAGTGACTGCTCCGTTTGCAAGCCTCGTAGTAGTTATTGGCTCATTATTGATGTTGAGCCAGTTTGCCTGGCCGGACGGGTTATTAAATACGAAAACAGAAATTACATAGAACGTCATAGTATTGCGGGATATAAAGAAACCCATTGCCCTCTGATAACCATTTCCCGTATTATCTCCGCTATGCTTTATCAGAAAGACATGCCCGTCATCACTTGGCTGGTCACTGAACTTGTTGCCGCTCCAAGAGGTAAAGTAAAAGGCATCTCCCGGCACCATGTTGTGCAAAGCATACTGGCCAGCCGATATGGTACCTGCACCTACGGATATTTCAAGTGCAGGAAGTTTCCCAAACAAGTTATTGATTGTATCCGCGACGTTTTCACCTTGAATTTCGGGGGCAACCTCTGTCAAGTCACCCAAAGTTTCCTTTACAGCACCCAGCGTTCCTTCCACGACACCCAGGGCTTCTGTCACTTCTGATATGCCGGTCGAGGCTGATAGTGCTGTTTTGACCTCGCTCATGTCGGAACGAATTCTCTGGGCTATTGTTAGATCAGCTTTTCCGAATACTACACTAATACTCTGACCGTCCGCATCATAGGTTTCTTCGACTTCGGTGATTCGCGTAGTCATGGATACGCCCCATGCCTTGGAGAGGACTTTGACGGTCTGCCCAAGGTCGAAGTCTATCTTGTATGTCAAGTTGCCATGAGGGTTGACCGATGTGTCGAACGAATATCGTATTGCCTGCTCATTCAGCTTGCTCTGGCCTCTAAAAGTCAGTGTATTGATGTAATCTGTTCCGAAGTCCTCAGCCCGTAGGTCTTTGGCATCCACGAATATTTCACGGCGGGTCTCCCCGGAGCCGCTTGTGATGGCGACAAATGTTCGGTCTGAACCTTCACCTTCGCCGCCGATGAGTGCTGTATTGGCGTAATCCGCTGCGCTCTCTGTGTATATCTGTTCAGTCAGATTCTCGTACTCCTTGGAGAACACCGCTTGGGAGTCGGCCCCGTTATACAGCGTCACTGTAAAGATGCCTGTAGCCGGAGTGAACACGGTCTTAATACCAATATTCGAAGCAACGCATAACTCCGTCACCGCATCCATTAGATTCCGGTATGATATTTGGGTACTGACGGGTATGCCCAAGTTTGGGGATGAGAAGGATATTCCGGTAATTTGCCGTGTCGTGTCGGTAGGATTGATGAGGTTATTGTTTATAAGCTGCTCAACACAGACGGAAAGGTCGCCGGATAGCTTCTCGGTCTGCCATAAAATACGGCGGGAGAGGAAGGAGGTAGCAAAGCGTCCGCTCGCTGTGATAGTCTCTTGCTCGGTCTGAGACAATTCCAGATGTTCAATGATTCCAGCTTCCTCATCATCGTTTTTCCAGATGATATTTCCTTCTTTTAAGAGGGCAGTGTTCTCCGGTGTTGCTATGGCTTTTAACTCAAATGAACCACACTGGGAATAACGCCGCGTCCAGCGAAGGTATTCGAAAGACTCAACTATACCTGTAAGCTCTCGGTTTGGATTGTAGATAAATAGTTGCATACTCACACCCCCAGAAACTGTGGTCTATAGTAAATGCTGACTTCCAGCAGTTCCATATTGACCGAAGCATCGTAGCGCAGTGTATTAAGACCTGCGGCAAGCTGGAAAAACACCGAATCGGTGTCCAGCAAGGAGAAAGCATTCATTGCCACCGTTCCGTTGACGCTGACTACTCGCTTACCGGCGAAATGGGTATATACACGAAGTTCATCCCCGGCATTCATCGTCGTGAGAAGCCGGATGTATTCACCGGTGTCAATATTCAAGAGTTCCGGATTCGTAACCGTTCCCAGTGCCTTAAACACAATCTCGCAGCCACACGAAACATCGCCAATGTTGTCCACCGTGATAATCTGGCTGGGCTGACGCATTCCAAACTCCATGCCGCTTTCAGATATTTCCAGTTCAAATTCGAATAACGGTATCCAAGATGCAAGTTCCTCACGCACTTCATCAAGAGTCTCGAAGAAGGGGGACGGGCAAAGGAGACTGACAAAAAAGTTAGGTATTCGCTGTCTGGTGGAAACAGTAAAGCCCGCTTCCTCTACAACACAGGCAATTTGCCGCTCACGGTAGACAAGCGTTCCATTCAGCTTAGGGCTAAATATTTGAAGAAAGCGTTGCCTTCGTGCATAGGCATCGTCAGGTGTATCCGCTATGACCGTGCCTTCCAGTATGATATTGCGCATATCCAAAGTGGAGGATATATAAAAAGCACCGTCCTGATCCGGTGCCTTAAAGGTGTTAACGGTCTGACGTATGTTGCCCGTGCCGTCTATCTTGGTAAGAAAATACGGACGGCTTTGTTTGAGCGTGATGCTCTTGCCATCCGCATTAATATAAGTAAGTTCCACAATCAGACCTCCTTTAAAATTCAAGTGCCAGCTTACGGGACAGGTTTTTGAACTCCCGCGCCAGTTCTTTTTCAGAGAGAGCCTTCGGTGTCACCACCGAGAGATTTTGTGTGATGCTTGTGCCGGCGGCACTGCCCTGTCCTGATAAACTTCTGTAATTCAAATCAAAGTTTGTAGGTATCGCATTTTGCATATCCCTTGAAACTGCTGCCATTGCATCTTCAAAACCAACACCGATGCCTTCGCCCATATTACGGCCAATCCCGGCAAACAAAGCGGAAGGAGAGTGAATACCAAAGAAATTCTTAATCTTCGATACCACATTACCAAAAAATCCTGAGATCTTATTCCATAGCCATGCACCAGCGTCCGAAATGCCCTGCCACAGCCCCTTGATCAGGTTACCGCCGACTTTCGCCATTTCGCCGATGTAGCCGGAGAAGGCTCTGACCAGTCCTGAGATGATCTGCGGAACGGCCTTAACAATCTCCACGATTATCCTTGGCAGGTTTGCAATCAATGCCACAAATAACTGCACACCGGCCAAAATGATCTTATCGATATTACCAATAATGGCGTTTACCAGCGAGGCTACGATTTTCGGAATTGCGGCTACAATAGTAGTAATAATCTGCGGAAGCGCCTGAATTAGGGATATCAGAAGCCGGATGCCTGCATCAATAATCAAGGGAATCGACCCAATGACTGCGCTGATAATACTACTGATGATTTGCGGAATTGCTTTCACAACTGCCATAATGATGGTAGGCAAGGCTGTCACAAGTGAGGTCAGCAATTGAATACCCGCATCAATAATCTCCGGAATGGATTTAATCAGAAAATCCACCAGTGCTTTTATAATGGCAGGCAAGGCAGAAACAAGCTGAGGTATTGCATTTAGCAGCCCCTGTGTTAAACCAAGGATGAGCTGCAGCGCCGCATCAAGCAACATCGGAAGGTTATCTATCAAGCCCTGCACAATCGTCATGATTGCGGTAACCGCAGCAGGGATCAATTTAGGGAGCGCATTTCCTATGCCTTGTACCAAAGCCGTGACCAGCTGCACCGCTGCGCCGATGAGAAGCGGCAGGCTGTCAATCAGAGCGCCGACGATGGTCATGACGGCATCCACGGCGGCGGGTATCAGTTCGGGCAGGAGCGTCAGAATTGTATTCAGCACCTGTGTAAACAGATTGACCACCGTAGACAGCAGCGTAGGAAGCAAGTCTCCGACTGCCTGCAAAATCCCGTTAAGGGCGGGCGGCAAAGCGGCGACGATGTTCTCAATAACCGGCGTGATGTTTTTTACGACGTTTTGGAACGCCTCTACCACGTTGCCAATAAGCAGTTTTATATCAGCATCCGCATTGCCAAGTCCCGCCATCAGGTTACCGATAGCCGACTGCATACCAGCAATAGAACCGCTTATCGTTTCAGTCGCTTCCTTGGCGGTTGTGCCGGTGATGCCCATTTCTGTCTGTATGACGTGGATTGCCTCGGCGACATCCGCATACGAAGAAATGTCATATTTGATGCCGGAGAACTTTTCGGCATCGGCGAGCAGCCGCTCCATTTCGGATTTCGTGCCGCCGTAACCCAGTTTAAGGTTGTCAAGCATGGTGTAGTTCTGCTTGGCGAACCCTTGATAGGCGTTTTGTATAGACGAGATGTCCGTACCCATTTTATTGGCGTTGTCGGACATATCCGTAATCGCCATATCAGCGACTTTCGCCGCCTTTGCGGTGTCGCCGCCGAGGGACTGGATAAGGCTTGCAGAAAAGCCCGTGACCGTCTCCATATACTCGTTTGCGGACATACCAGCGGTTTTAAAGGCGGTTTCGGCGTAGCCCTGAACAGTTTTTGACGCTTCACCGAACAGCGTATCAACGCCGCCGACAAGCTGCTCATAATCAGCGTAGGCGGCTATCACTTCTTTGCCGAGTTTGATGGCGGTGGCTCCGGCTGCCACAGCCACCGTACCCATAGCCACGCCGATGCCCTTGAGGACACCGCCCAGTTTCTCAAACTTGGAGCCGGACTTTTCCGCTTCATCGCTGGTTTCTTTCAGTTCATCTCCGAGTTCGTTGGAAGACTTCGCCGCTTCGTCCTCTTCCTTGCCCATGCCGTCGAGGGCTTTCTCGTTATCGGAGAGTTCTCGCTCCATGCCATTCAGTTCGGCTTGCGCCTTGTTCAGCTGGATTTGCCAATTCTGGGTGCGGCGGTCGTTTTCACCGAAACTCTCGGAGGCATTTTTTAAGGCGGCTTCGAGGGTGGCGATCTTTTCTTTCTGTGCGTCAATTTCTTTATTCAGAACCGCATTACGGGAGGCGACCGCCTGCACAGATTTATCCTGTTTGTCAAACATGCTGGTCACAAGGGTCATTTCACTGCCCAGTACCTTAAAACTCTGGTTGATATCGGAGAGGGCTTTTTTGAATTCCTTTTCACCCTCAACGCCAATCTTCAGCCCAAAATCGTCCGCCATTTACCTCACCTCCTCCTATATACCCGGCGGGATAATATCATCAATTGTTCGGGTTTTCTTCGGTTTTTCAATTCCGTGCCATTGCTTATGGCAGGTCCATAAATCAAAAAACAGTCCGATGGGCATGAGCCAGAATTCCTCTGCATCCATACCCATCTGAACTGTTCCATAGTAAAGAAGCCGGGTAAAGACTTCAGCGTCCGTTACCCGACTTCCACGTTTTTTTGAGGTTCTTCCTCACTTTCCACATTACGCTTTGTACCTTTGAACATCGCTTCAGTGATTGCGTTTTTATATGCTGCCAAGTCAAGCGGTGAAGTGAGAAGTTCCACCTCTTCCTCGGTGAGTAAATCCTCAGGCATATTCTTATTCTTAAGGTTGCGTATTAAAATGGACTGATTTGCCAGCAGCGTGATTAGCCAAACGATCTCGTCCAGTGCCATCTCGAAATTCTCGGATTTCATCAGTTTTTCTCCGAGGTTTTCAAGCCCGCCATAACGACCGGCAATCGCTTTTGTCGCACGTGTGGTCAGAACTAATTCATACATTTTGCCGCCGATGTTGATTGCGGCGCTTCTCTCATTGTCCATAGTTCAATCCTCCTAAGGTTCCGGTGTGTAGACCGGCTCGTAAACTTCAGTGAACCAACCGGTAATAGTTGCGGAAGAGACGCCTGCGTCGCCTTCAGTGACCTCTGCTTTCCATGGGTGCTTGCCCATGCCATCGAGCTTGTTACGGCGCATGACTGTTCCTTCGATGGTCGGAGTGGAAAAGGTAATGGAATCCGCCTTTGTCTGCAGGTTCGTTGCAGGTAGGCCAAATTTCACGCGATAGAGCCAGAAATAGCGGTATGTGCCGTTGGCCTTCTGCGCTCTGAAGCCTACAGCGACGGGTGTACCTACATTCTCGCTGGCAGAGATCAGCACACCGTTGTCATCTGTGGATGCACCGGTTAGGTCCGCCGCGACTGTTGGACCAATGTCATCTACTCCGAGGGTGAGCTTACCGCTATTAAAGTCTTTTACCACTTCTGCGGCACCGTCGTCCGCATATAAAATCGCTTCAACCAGTTCCACCGAGAGCTCGGCGGTAATGGCTTTAGCAAGCACCGAAGGCACAGCATAGGTTTCCTCGCCGTTGGAATCTTCGGTTATCTTTGAATAGTACAGTCTGTCAAGACCGATAGTTGCCATGTGTTATTCCTCCAATCCATAGTTTTTTGCCACATCAATGGCGTAATGGTGATATCCGGTATCGTCCTCGTGTCCGATGTACCGTCGTTCGGTTACAGTGAAATCTGCATTCAACAAAACCGTAATAATTTGCCTTTTCCGCTGCTGGTAATTGCCTTTTGAGAACAGTGATATCCGCACTTCCTGCACATCAAAGCCGGGGCGGTTATCGGCATGGACTTCAAATATGTCTGTCAGAGGGATAAAGACCAGATATTCGTCAGGCGGCACACCGCTGAACACGCCGGTTTCGATAGGAATACCCAGCGGTTCCAGGACTTCGCTCAAATCCGAAAGTAGGCTCATATCTTATTTACCTCCTCGTCCAGCTTTGCTTTCATCGCTTCGGTGCACGGCTTTTTACTGGTGGTTTTAGCTGGCTTTAAGAATGGTTTTGCCGGTTGACCCGACTTTCCGTATTCGATGATATTGGCTATCTTCGCATTGCTGCTTCCATCACGACGTGGTTCGGAAAAGCCGACTTTAACGTTGTGGTTGCCATCCCTGTCCTGTAGAGCGGGTGAAAGTCCCAATGCCGCCGTAAGCTGATCGGTGGAACGCGAAGGATACTTCGTGTCACGACCAACCACTGAATTGAGATTAGACTTTACCTTGTCAAGCACAACCTCACCGCCAGCCTTAAGTACACGAGGGATGATTTCGTCAGTTTTATCGTTCAACCGTGAAACCTTAAGGAGAAAGTCCTCCGGCATTTTCATAGTTACTTTAGCCACCGGGCTTCACCTCCTTGGCGAGTACTTCAACGTACATCCCACGGCCTTTGATATCCTCTACCGAGGTAATTTCAAATTTTCCATCTTCACAAGCGATAAGCATTGCGGTCGTAACGGTGACACCGGGAATACAGCGGAAACGGAAAAGGTCGGTGGCTTCCGAAAATGCGGCTCTGTTCGCCCATATTTCAGTACCGTGCCGACCTTCTCTGTACGCTTTGATGGAAGCAACAATATTGTCAATCTCAGTGCTGAAACCTTCCGAGTCTTTTATAGTTACTTTCTCAATAATATCTATAAAGGTGTTCATTTTTCCAAAACTCATGTCACACCTTCCAATCCCGGTCAAGCCGTAGAAGTAGGTTTACCGTGTTCCAAACCTGCTGACCTGCCTGCACGCTATCGGCGAAGAAACCTGCTGTCGAGCCGTCTCTACTTTCATAGAAGTGGCTCGACAGCATGATTACTGCCTGTTCAGTGGTGGGCGGCATAGTGTTTTCCGTGTAATAGCCAGCAGCAACGTGCTGATAGCTTTCCGCATAGGACACGGCGGCGGTGATGTAACTTAGCAGAAGTCCGTCATCTGCGTCATGTGTGAGAATTAGATTTGCTTTTACTTTAGGGAGAAGATTATCTGTTGTCATATCATCCGCCTCCTCTGCTGGTTATTCGTCTGCCATAAGTCCTGCCGCTTTTAGCTTAGCAAGCAGGGCATTGAAATCCGTGACCAGACCAGCGACATCGGTGGCAGTGCTGTCTGCCTGATTCGCTGCAGCGGGAAGCCCCGTTACCGAGGCCCCCTGTTTAATCTCCAATGTACCGCCGATGATGGTTTTATCTCCGCCCTGTTCGGTGTAATTCTTTGTGTTGTAGCTCATAATGCACCTCCGTTAAGCCTTCTGCTGAAGTACCTTAATGGCTTCAGGTAGAATCAGTTTCCCGTCTACACGCTGAGTAGCTACAAATCCTACCTGGCCGGTAACAGCATAGAGTTCATTAAGTCTCTTAAATACACGGCCTTGACGGTCAGCAACCCAGTAATAGCTGAAATCGCCGAATGCTATAGTCTTTGCTCCAGCTGCAATAGCGGGCACATAGGAAGATGTATACAGCGGACGGTTGAGAATAGTATCTGGTGTTCCAGCCTGTATAGATGGCTGCCATAGGTACTGACCTTGACCGTCTTTCAGCTTGCGAATTGCCTTTACTGTTGAATCATTCATGATGAATACAGACTTATTACGATAAGGTGCTTTTAGCGAATAGAACAAGTCAAGCACTTCATCGAGAGTGATAGCTGTGCTACCTGCAGTAGTTACACCTAGTTGTGCTCCTCCTGTGGCTGCCAGGATACCAGTCGGTTTACCAGATCCGTCGCCAATGAAGAAGGCTTCCTCTTCCTTGCTGCCGATACGTCTTGCAAACTCCCTTGAAATATAAGGTTCAAGTTGAAATACACTGTCGTTTAGAAGTTCCTCAGAAACCTTGATCATCGTACCAAGCTTGTAGGCACCAATAGACACTTGACCAAAGCTGTCATCACTTTCAGGGATTGCACCTTCCTCATCAATCCATGAGGCTGTGCCCTTAGAAGCCACAACCGGGATTTTACGGTCACCGGAAGCGGTAGTGATGACATTAGCAAGTGTACGGAAAATGTTCTCTTCTTCCAAAGCCTCTACAAGGGTTCTCTCAAACTCATCAGGCACGAGATAACCACCCTCGGTGTCTGTACCGACTTGAAGAGCATTTTTTACAACCGGGTCAAGACCCTCACCAGCACGGGTACGCATAGCGTTCCAGAATGCCTTTTTGTATTCGTCCGATGCTCTGCCGGTTTTACCTTCTAGTTTTGGAGTAGCAGGCTTGCCTGTTAACGGATTAGCCATAGGAGCGTTAAGTTCTGCATCCAATATGGCCTGTTTTTCCAAGCGGTCAATTTCCTTACCAAGGGCAATTACATCTGCTTCCATTTTGTTATAGGTTGCCTCATCCTCGGCAGAAATCAAACCATCTGTGCCACGCTTGGTATCTAAGAACGCTTTGGCAGCGTCCCATGCTTTGGCGCGTTTCTCGCGCAGTTCTAAAATCTTGTTCATAATCTTTTCCTCCTCGTATAATAGTTTTTGTAAGGTTTAGTTAAGACTTTTTCCAGTTAGAAACCTTACATTAACTCCATAAATTAACTGGAAAATATTTTGTTCTTTGATAATTAAATAATTGCTATTGAACTTAACTAATGCTCGTGTAACAATAATTTTAGGCTATTGAGGATGGTTCTGTTTTTCTCCTGTAGGACATTTATGTCGCTTCTTTTTAAGTCAGTTCCCCTGGCCTGATGTTAGCTTTATACCGCTGGGTGTTTTTCTCTTTTAATCTCTCTCCTGTATGGCAGTTCAAGGAGCGTGCATAGAGATTTAAGAGGTGTATTCTAATTGCGAGGATGTTGATGCATCAGGTACCACGGGCATTAGTTAAGTTCAATAGCTCACAAATAATGTTCGGAAGGAGGTGATTTCATTGTCAAATTCATTATTGGTAGGTATTGATGTCAGTCTCAATGACAACAAAGTCCGTATCCTCCACCCTGATGGAACCAGCCTTGCTAAATTTGTTGTTTTAAACTCAGTTCCTGGTGCAAAAACTCTTTCCCAAAAAGTCACAGGAATTGCTTCAAAAAACAACTTTGATTCCATTGTCATAGGTCTTGAAGCTACTTCTGTTTATGGTGATCCTCTTGTTTACTTCTTAAAAGAAGATGCCACAGTGAACAGTTTTAATACCAAAATCCATGTACTTAATCCTACTCAGGTTCATAAGTTTAAAATGATGTACCCTGACCTCCCCAAAACCGATGATATAGATGCATGGGTTATTGCGGAGCATCTACGCTTCGGGCGTATTAACAAGGAGGTCTATATGGATGATAGGTATAAAGCATTACAAAAGCTTACTAGAGCAAGATTCCATACTGTTCAAAACCTAGCAAGGGAGAAAAACTGGTTCCTAAACAACCTTTTTCTGAAATTTTCTTCCCTTACACAACAGAAGATTTTTTCAGATAAGTTTGGTGCTACCTCCAGCAGTATCATTGAAGAATTCTTTTCGGTTGACGAAATCTCCTATATGCCAATTGAAGAGTTGGTCGATTTTATCAACGAAAAAGGTAAAGGCCATTTTGAGAACCCGGCTGAAATTGCTGCTGCTGTTCAGAAGGCAGCCAGAAGCTCATACCGTCTCCCTAAAGCGGTTACAGACTCTGTCAATCAGGTACTTGCTGTATCTTTTTTAGCGATTAAAGCTTACAAAGAACAGCTTAAAATCTTTGATAAGGCAATCGAGGATCAGATAAAGCTGATTCCGAATACATTGACCTCAGTCAAAGGAATTGGTCCTGTTTACTCTGCTGGTATTGTAGCAGAAATTGGTGATATTCATCGTTTCAAGGATCAAGCAGCATTAGCTAAATTTGCGGGTATTGCCTGGACTAAACATCAGTCTGGCAATTTTACGGCTGCACATACCCAATTAATTAAATTTGGTAACCGATATTTGCGTTACTACATCATGGAAGCGACTAACAAAGTGAGATTGCACGATCACGAGTTAAAACGTTTCTATGATAAAAAGTACAGCCAAACCCCTAAAACACCACATAAAAGAGCACTTGCACTAACTGCCAGAAAATTTGTCCGTCTTGTCTATGCTCTGCTGCATAGCAACCGGCTTTATACTCCACCAAAAGGAATTTAATTTCCAGTTGGTGACCCATTTCCTACCAAATTTTACAATTGGGTAATGGTAGGTCTATTAGGGTGTAGCTTTTTTATGCTTTTTGGGTCAAAATCCTGTTCTTTTATCAAAACTTTTTTCCAATTACCTCTTGACATTTTACCGCTGGACTTATTAATGAATGATGTTGTTGAGCCGCTTTTCCAGAGAATCAGCGGGTATGCCTTTTTTGGCAGGTGCTTTCTTGGGACATACTTTATCAAGTAATGAATTTGTGACTGCTCTACGGCTAAAAGCATAGGTGAAGTCATCTTGCTTTGTGCGCTTTTTCTCATCCTCCAAAATTTCATCTGCAAAGCCGAGTTCAATTGCCTTATTGGCATTTAGCCAAGTTTCTGCATCCATGAGGTGGGAAAGCTTTGACCTTGATAAGCCGGTCTTGATTTCATAGGCATTAATGATGCTTTCCTTTACCTCTGAAAGCATATCTATAGCTTTCTGCATTTCTTCGCTGTCACCGATGGCTACGGTTAATGGGTTGTGAACCATCATCAGCGATGTTGGTGCCATCAGTACGGTAGTTCCCGCCATGGCGATTACAGAGGCAGCAGATGCTGCGATGCCGTCTATCTTTATGGTCACTTTGCCTTTGTAGTCCATAAGCATGGTGTAAATCTGACTAGCTGCTATGCAATCACCACCGGGTGAGTTCAGCCAAATAACAATGTCACCCTCACCGGCAAGCAAATCTGCTTTGAAAGCCTTAGGGGTGACATCATCATCAAACCATGATTCCTCGGCAATCACACCGTCGAGGTAAAGCGTTCGGGTATCGGATTTTTCATCCTTAACCCAGTTCCAAAATTTCTTCATTGTGGCTCCTTCCTTTCTGTAGTATTTGCGAACGCACCAGCGTCCTGTAATTTGGTCATAGCTCCATTAATGAGATAGAGATCACCACCGAGTTCCACGGGGATTCGGTCAAGGTTCTCAAGCTCTCGAATGTCATTAGCACTCATCCATCCATTCTGTCTAGCGGTTGCGTAGCCGCTCATACGGCTTGCATAATCACCTCGAAGCAGTCCGTCCACATTAAATTTGATGAATACAGCAGGCTTTTCACTTTCCATGAGAAGAGAACGGCACATATTTTGTTCCCAGCGCACTACCCAAGGGTCAAGAGTATATTTCACAAACTCCAGGGACTGTTGTTCAATATTTGAAAAACTACTTTTTTCAAGGTCAGCCAGCATATGTGGTGGTATTCTAAAAATACGGGCGATTTCATTAATCTGAAATTTTCGTGTTTCCAGAAACTGTGCTTGCTCAGGAGGAATGCCTATTTGCTGATATTTCATGCCTTCTTCAAGTACAGCCACCCTGTGAGAGTTAGTTGAACCTTGATAGGCAGCATTCCAGCTGTCTTTTACCTTTTGCGGGTCTTTGATTGTGCCAGGGTGTTCCAGAACACCACCAGGTGCTGCTCCATTAGCAAAGAACTTCGCTCCGTATTCTTCCGTAGCCATCGCCAATCCAATGGCATTTTTAGCCATAGCAATCGGTGAATAACCCACCAATCCATCAAATCCCAAGCCGGGGATATGTAGCACATCGGATGGGTCGAGATAGACCAGACTGTCTTTTCCAAGGGTGGGTGCGTCCTCTATACTTCGCTGATATAAATAAAAAAGCCGTCCGTTTTTGTCACGGTCGACTGTCATTTTGTTTGGCATGAGCGGATAGAGAGCAATAACCTCACCACGGGCATTTCGGATAATCTGTGCATAAGCATTGCCCCATAATAAAAGATGGCTCATCAGCGTTTCTCGAAACGTGAATGAAGTCATCTCAGGATTTGGCTCATCATGGAGCAATTTATATAACGGATGCTGTAAATATTTTTCTTTGCCACCGCTATCGTTGTATTTGTACACATGAAGCGGAAGTCCGGCTAATGTTTCAGCCAATATCCTCACGCAGGAGTAGACCGCCGTCATCTGCATTGCCGTATGTTCATTGACAGGTTTTCCGGCAGTAGTTCCTCCGAAAAAGAAACTGTAACGGCTGCCGCTTAAACTATCTTTAGGCTTATCACGAGCCTTAAATATTCCTTGTAGGATTCCCATAGACATCACTCTCCTTTACTAAAAAATAAGCAGACCACGATTGTCATAAACACTTTCGCCATTGTCGTTTCCGCAACGAATCGCACGGTCGAGTGCCATAATAGTGGCTACTGCACCATCAATTTTTTCTGTGGACTTTTCTTTATCAGCCTTGATATTACCTGCAGGGTCAGTTCGAATATAGATGTTATCCATCATCCAGCGAAGAACCGGATGCCCACTGTGGGCAATTTTCTGTTCCAAGGTCAGTTTCATCAGTTCTTTGGTTGGTGGAGACATATCTTTAAAGCCTTGGCCGAACGGAACCACTGTGAAACCAAGGTTTTCGAGGTTCTGCGTCATTTGTACTGCACCCCAGCGGTCGAAGGCAATTTCTCTAATGTTATATTTTGTACCAAGATCCTCAATAAAGGATTCAATGAAACCATAGTGCACTACGTTCCCCTCGGTAGTTTGGAGGAATCCTTGCTTTTTCCAGACATCGTAATTTACATGGTCACGCCGAACACGCAAATCGATGTTGTCCTCTGGTATCCAGAAGAACGGCATAACAGTGTATTTATCATCCTCATCCAATGGCGGAAAAACCAGCACGAAAGCCGTGATATCTGTACTGCTTGATAGGTCAAGTCCACCATAGCAAACCCTTCCCCGCAGTGCTTCCGGGTCAACAGCAAACGCACAGGCATCCCATTTTTCCATAGGCATCCAGCGCACCGCCTGTTTGACCCATTGATTGAGCCTAAGCTGCCTAAAACTGTTCTCTTCAGCAGGATTCTGTCTTGCTGATTCAAAGGCTGCTTTGACTTTGTCCATACCGACTGTAATTCCCAACGAAGGATTCGCTTTCTTCCATACCTTTGGGTCAGTCCAGTCATCTTCTAAAGCAGCACCATATATAACAGGGTAGAAGGTAGGGTCATTTTTTCTGCCATCTATGATGTCCAAAGCCTTCTGATGTACCTCCCAGCAGATACTGTTCTGGTTGTCCCCAGCAGTGGTTATAAGGAAATACAGTGGCTGCATTCTTGCATCACCACTGCCTTTGGTCATAACGTCGTACAGCTTTCGGTTAGGCTGGGTATGAAGCTCGTCAAACACCACACCGTGGGTATTGAAACCGTGCTTGTTTCCGACATCGGCTGAAAGCACCTGATAAATACTGCCTGTCGGCTGATAGATGAGCCGCTTCATAGAATCAAGGATTTTCACTCGTTTTGCTAAAGCCGGACACATCCGCACCATATCTGCTGCCACATTAAAAACGATGGATGCCTGATTGCGGTCAGCAGCACATCCGTAAACCTCGGCACGTTCCTCGTTATCTCCGCAGGTTAAGAGCAGGGCAACAGCCGCCGCAAGCTCACTTTTTCCCATCTTTTTTGGTATTTCCACATAGGCAGTATTAAACTGCCGATAGCCGTTTGGCTTTAAAATTCCAAATACATCTCGGATAATTCGCTCTTGCCAGTCGATTAGTTCAAATGGCTTACCAGCCCATGTGCCTTTAGTATGGGAGAGTGCCTCTATAAAGGACACGGCATAATCGGCGGAGGACTTATCGTAGGCCGAATCAGCCGACTTAAACCGTGTCGGGGTGTATTTCTTAAGTTTTCGTATATCCGCCGCCTCCTTCCGAGCATAAAAATAGACCTGCATCAAGCAAGCCTTCTAAATCTATCTGAACGAGAAACAGAGCCGTTTTTGGCACTGTTCTCTGGTTAATATTTAGTTATTTATTCCTCTTCGCCAGTCATGATGAAATGGGCATATTCCTTACAGTTTTCTTCGAGGTACACTACCAGCTCATAGAAACCTTTGTCGTAGGCGATTCGCTGAACCATCGCTGCATCAAACATATTCGTCAGCCCAGTGTCGCGGATTGCAAGAATCTGTTCCTTTATCTTTTTATCCATTTTCATACTCCTTAGAATCCTCTACAGCCTGTTTCAGAATGCTGATATTGAAATCTGCACTCTTGTAACCCTCTAAGATAATGCTGTAATAGTAGCAGCTTGGAGTACCAAGTGGCCTGCCATCGTTCATGATGTACACCATAGTTTCTACGTTCTTTTTGTCAAGTCTCACTTTTACTGTTTCCTTTCGATAAAGGAATGGGAAACCCTCGTAGCGGTCGAGTGCTGCTTCGTCCGCCGGTGTAATCTCCCACAGCAGGCATGGCACTGTCTTGCCCTTAAAAGGCTCCACAGTCGCAACAGCGCCGCCGTGTCCGCCTCGAAACAATAACTGGTAGTCCTTCAAAACCGCCTGCCCGACAAGCTTTGCTGTGGGGCAACGGTGCGCCATTTGCTCAAGGTTGAGGTTTGAGCCATAGGCGAGATAGAATGTTTTATTCATAGTTCTTGTCCTCCTTATTTTTGCTGGGCAACCGTTCAGGCCGCCCGAAACCGCCACGCTGCCGAGCCGTCCAAATGGGCGGTTAAGTGTTCACGGCAGTTTGCGAATTCCTCGCCGATGAAACCGATGCGGTTAAGGTAGGTCCGCATTGCAAACTTTTCATTCTCGACCTGCGGTTTCTTTGCCGAGGCACACTTTTGTGTTAGTGCCTGGTTGTTCAGTGCAAGGGCGAGAACAATGTAGCTTCTAATCTTACCTGCGTGAAGCTCGCTGTTAAAACCCCTGAGCTCGACCGTGTGATTTCCGTTGAAAAAGCTGTGCAGGTTAAGAAAATGGTATCGGCTTGAATGGTAATGTCGATTGGTGCTTTCGCTGTAGCCTTCATACCAAAGACTCTCAATCTGTGCCAGTGTTTTTGGCTTTCTGCGGTTGATTTTTTCCACCAGAATCTCATCCATCTTTTTGCAGTAACCCATTCGTTCAGGTGATATCTGCAAAGCCTTGTAAAAAAGGTCGTTCTTGCTTGCGATGATGTTTACAAAGTTTCGTATGCTCCTCGGTGTGTGGTCTGAGCCGTCAAGGTGTATGTGAATCCCGCAGGAGTTGTTCGCAAATCCACCTGCGTGGCGAAGCTGTCTGACCAGTTCCTGCAATGTTTCAATGTCCTCACGGTAGGTTAGTATTGGGCTAACCAGCTCTACGCTGTAATCGCGGGTAGCCGCAACCTTCTGTCGTCCTTCTTTCTTTTGGCAGGAAATGCTGCTGTCGCTCATAAACTTCCAAACCCGTCCGTCTGAGGTTGTAACCTTCTTGGTGTCGTAATAGTCGCCTGTGTGTGTAACCGTTCCGCCAAGGTAGTCTGCTGCGACCTTGGCTGCTTCGTTTCTTGTGATGCCTGTAAACTCAATTTCAATCCCGAATTTGCTTGTAAACATGTGGTTTCCCTCCTGAATGTGTATGTTTTGTGCCTTTCGGCATGTACATATATCACTCTAAAAGGCTTATATAGCAAGCAAAATTCGAGAAATAAAACACATCAATTTATGGGTGTGTTTCTACGAAACCAGATACCCTTACAGCTTTCGCACCGCATCCTCTCCGTACACAACGCCGAGGGAGGAACCAATATCCCATGAGCAGAAAATTGTGCCCGTGTCGTCCACGAAGTCTACGGTTCCTTGGTCGCCAGGCATTAGTTTGGAATAAGGGTCGTTCATGTGTACCAATTCAACTCGTGTGCCGGACGGGTATTGCTTGCGGAGACGCTCCACTATATCCTTTGAAGGAAAGTTATTCATCAGCCGTTACCTCCTCAGCTTTAGGCGGTACGCCATTCTTAAAGGCGCTATTGCCTGACAGGTTCTTTAGCAGGATTTTGCGTTCTGTTTTAAATTCAGAGCCGACGAAACCGAGCCGAAGGAGGAAGCAGCGAAAAGCATACTTCTCATTTTCCACTTGCTTTTCGGCAGCGTTAACTCTTCTCTGTGTTTTTGCCATCTCGCAGAGTGCGGTAACAAAATGGGTGTATGCTTTGACCTCATCCGAAGTAAGCTCTCCTTGAAACCAAGGGAAACTGATGGTATCTTCACCTGTAATAATAGGGATACAATCAGTACCGAGAGCTTTTTTGATTAGGACTGATTTGCTTTCAACCAATCGCTTGAGGTTTTCAAGGGTCATATCGGTAAAAGCCGATCTTGGCATCTCGATGGTCAAACGGTTGGCTTCAAGCGCATCACTTTGCTCGGGTTTCCCATATGCGGGTGGCTCCTCGTAATCGCAGTAAGGGCTGACTCTGCCACCAAGAGCGGCTTCGTAAGGAATTTGAACATCTTCCGGTGCAGGTTCTGCTTCCGGGAGTGGAGTGTCATATTCTTCTGTAATCGCTTTAAAATTGTGTAATCCTTGCAGGTCAGCAACCAAGCTTGGATTGTCATCACCTTCGAGCATTCCGTTCTTGTCGATGTGGTAGCCACCGACCTCGTATGCGAAGGTAGGTGCGCCGAGGTATTTTGTCGGAGCATTTAGTTCCTGGCTGATTGCTCCCACCAGCGATTTTCGTTTTGTGCCTGTAACGTTATAATTAATCTTCATTTTTCACACCGCCTTTCCTTTTTCGGTACTACATATATCACTCTGAACGCTGTAAATAGCAAGTCATTTCGAGCATATTTCTGTAGGGAAACTATTCCGGTTAATCAGCGGCATTTTGTGTAGATAAGACAATTCCAGTCAGCACGAAACAGACGCAGGGCAAAGCCACTCCGTTGCCCCACATCTTATATTCGGAAGCATCGGAGTGTGGGTCGCACAGCCATTTGATAATCTGCTTGCGACTCTTGGGTTTTTTACTCAAACCGTTAATTTTGCGGTGAGTTTCCCATACATCCGACCAGAAAGCTATATCATCCTCAGTCGGATTTTCAATACCGAGGTCGGAACACCAGTAATCCGGGAAACCCTGCAATCGAGCGCATTCAGTTGGTGTAAGCCTGCGAACGATATAATCCGGGTGCGGATATAAGGAAGCAGGCTGCGCCACAGCTCCGGGACCTTTCGCTGTAAGTGTGGGTTGCTGTTCTTCTTCAATGGCTGGTTTATATAAAGCGTTTTGTCCTTGATTAAAAGCTGCCCGGTCAATACCGTATGCAGGCTGTGAAACTATTGGAGCATCTTTATAATCCCGTGACAACAGCGTCGGTGATTGTTCATTTTCCACTTGAGCGAAGTGACCGGTGGTCATGGCATAAGAGACGGCATGGCGGTCAATGGTATTCAGCGTGAACGAAACATCTTCATCAATACCGCTGCCTTGGGGACCGTTTTTGTCTTCACGCCCAATCATTGAACCTTGCAGAGCAACCACGGCTATCCCACCTTGATTGCATCCGGGGTTGCCGCCGTTCCCATCGAGGGTGCGTGAGGTTTTTGCTTTGTATATACCGCTATGCGGATTATCCGACAGCATGGAGTTGCTCTTATCGGAGCATATCCCGTAAGCGGTAGGTACGAAAACTGTCTGGTCATTATTGCATGAGAGAGTGGCCGACATATCATCTTGGATTAGTGCACCTTTGCCGCCGCCTTCACAGCCGGAACGGATTTTCAGTGTTTTCGGAGAGTTCATCACAAGCGGAACATTCATACCGCCCGTTCCCATACGGGAAGTCAGCGTCTGCACTTTGCCGTCCTGTTCGATTCTGCACCTGCCGTCTGTAGGGTGATTTTCAATTGCGATAGCAGTTTGATTGTCTCCCATATTTGCACGAAGCGAACCGCTTATATTTTCATCCGTATGTCCGCCAACACGCGAAGCTGCACCCGGCTCAAATGACAGAACAGTTCCCGGGACTACCCCTGCACGGAGAGTAGGAGAACGTTCTTCCTCGTAACCGACACCACGGCTCTTGGAACTGTGTTCAGTACAAAAACCGCTTGATTGTAAGACACAAGGCTGGTGTCCGTGTTCCTCAGCCCGGAGGGTTGCGGAAACATCCTCCGAAACTGACATCACACTGCCGCCTTGGTCATTAAGGCAAATTAAGCCACCGCCTGATGTTCCAGTGCCAGCCTTAGCATTTCCGGCAGTTCCTTTCCACGGGCTGCCGCTCTGCGTAAAATTCCTTGACACGCCTTGGGACTCAAATAGTATTTCTCCGGCACTTCCACCTGCAAAATCTGCGACAAGGTAGATTCTACGACGGCGTTGGGGCACTCCAAAATATTGCGCATCGATAGTTCTGTAAGCCAAACTCCATCCGTTTCCCATATAGCAGTCTGCATATGGCCACCGCCCGTTGTCAGGCGAAGACATCTCGGCTGTCGGCTCGATGACACCGATGACCGCTTCGAGGACTGCTTTGAAGTCGGCCCCTTTGTTTGAACTAAACGCTCCGGGGACATTTTCCCAGACCGCATACCTTGGATATCGTCCATTGGTTTTGCACCTCATTTCCTTTATGATTCGAATAGCTTCATAAAAAAGGACGGATTGTTCTCCGTCCAAACCGGCTCGTTTACCCGCTACACTCATATCGGTACAAGGTGAGCCGAAAGTGATTATATCTACAGGCGGAAGTTCCGCACCGTTTAATTTATTTATATCCCCATAATGCTTCATCTGCGGGATTCGTTTGGTCGTAACCCGTATAGGAAAAGGCTCGATCTCCGAAGCCCACAATGGCTCAATACCGCAGAGCAGACCGCCAAGTGGGAAACCGCCGCTGCCGTCAAACAGTGAGCCGAGGGTTAGTTCATGCTTCATCGGCAATCACCTCCGGCAGATCACAATACTTATACACCGCACCATTTCTCAAAAGAAACACACCATCAGTGCTTCCAATTTGCTCAATATATCTCTTTACTATGACATCACAATACTTTTCATCCAATTCAATGGTATAGCATATCCTGTCCGTCTGCTCACAGGCGATAAGGGTAGAACCACTGCCACCGAACGGATCGAGTACGATACAATTAGATAAACTGCTATTTAAAATTGGATATGCTACCAATGCTACCGGTTTCATGGTCGGATGGTCAGCGTTTTTCTTTGGCTTTTCAAATTCCCATATAGTAGTCTGCTTTCTATCAGCATACCAATTATGCTTTCCAGACTTCTTCCAGCCGAAAAGAACAGGCTCATGCTGCCACTGATAAGGGGAGCGGCCAAGAACAAGTGACTGTTTTTTCCAGATGCAAGTGCCGGAGAGATAAAATCCAGCTTCCAAGAATGCTCTTCTAAAATTTAGTCCTTCAGTATCTGCATGGAAAACATAAATAGAAGCATCCTTTGCCATTGCCGCCTCAGTGTTTATAAATGCCGCCAGCAGAAAATCGTAGAATGCTTCATTACCCATGTTATCGTTTTTGATTTTGCCCGCCGATCCTTCATAGTTGACATTATACGGAGGGTCAGTTACCACCAGGTTTGCGAGTTTGCCATCCGTCAGAAGATTGAAAGTTTCAGCCTTAGTGGAATCACCGCAGACGAGCCTGTGCTGTCCGAGTTTCCAAACATCACCTTGTTTGGTGAGTGCAGGCTTTTGCAGCTCAGCATCCACATCGAAGTCATCATCATGAATACCGTCCTTAAGCGAATCCTTAAATAACGCATCAAGTTCGGCTGGCTCAAATCCGGTGAGGGATACGTCAAAGTCTGCACCTTGCAGGTCAGCAATCAAAAGCATCAATTTGTCTTTATCCCAATCACCGTTTATTTTATTGAGTGCGATGTTGAGTGCCTTTTCTTTTTCCTCATTCATTTCGATAACCACACACTCAACTTCGGTGATGCCCATATCAAGCAGCACCTTCAAACGCTGGTGACCGCCCACAACATGAGAAGTGGTCTTATTCCATATAACGGGTTCAACGTATCCGAACTGCTCGATGGAGCGTTTCAGCTTTTCGTATTCCGGGTCACCAGGTTTCAAGTCTTTACGAGGATTATAATCGGCTGGAATCAACAGCTCAGTTTTCAGCTTTTCTATCTGCATATATTTCAGCCGCCTTTCTTAAATTTGTATACATATTGACATTTTCCCAGGGGAACAGGCAGGAGTTGAAATGCCCATAAACCGCCGTATCGGAATAAATAACATTTCTTAAGTGTAGTTTTTCGATGATTGCAGCCGGTCTTAGGTTAAACACTTCCTGCACAATATTGGCAAGCTGATCATCGGTGAGTTTTCCTGTTCCAAAAGATGTCACATCAACCGCCACAGGATTTGCTTTTCCTATGGCATAAGAAAGAGCGACCTCACATTCCTCTGCAAGACCGCTCCATACGATATTTTTTGCAATGTAGCGAGCCATATAGGCACCGCTTCGGTCAACCTTAGTCGGGTCCTTGCCGCAAAGGGCTCCTCCGCCATGGGAGGCAAGCCCTCCATAGGTATCGACCATGATTTTCCTGCCTGTCAAGCCTGTATCGGCAGCAGGACCACCTTCGGCAAATCTGCCGGAGGGGTTAATGAGAATTTCGGTATCATCATCAAACGGGAAATCCTCAAAGCACTGCCATAGTACATTGCTTAGGATATCCGATTTCAGTTCTTTCTGGGTTTTGTCCTTATCATGCTGGACTGAAACTACAATAGCTTTCACACGTTTGGGCTTCCCATCCTCGTATTCCACCGTGACCTGTGCTTTGCCGTCCGGTAGAATTCCTTTGATGAGTTTTCCTTTACGGCAGTCATCAATTCGCTTTACGAGGCAATGGGAAAGCACCAATGGAAGGGGAAGGTTCTTACTGGTTTCATTGGTTGCATAACCGTAAACCGTGCCTTGGTCCCCGGCACCCACAGAACCGTATGGATCAGTGATACCATTTCTTGCTTCAAGTGCATTATCCACACCTGCCGCAATGTCTGTGCTTTGATGGTGTACAAACACAAAAACTGTGAACTTCCACGGATTGTATCCTACCTCTCGAAGTACATTTTTTACGATGAAGCGGATATCAACTTTACCGCTGCAGGTGATTTCGCCCGCCACGATAATTTTGCCTTTAGTAGCCATGACCTCGCAGGCCACACGGGAAGCTTTATCCTTACGCATACAAGCATCCAGAATATTGTCAGCAATAAGGTCACAGAGTTTATCCGGATGTCCCATGCAGACACTTTCTGCTGTTTTATAAGTAATCATATTTTCTCTCCTATCTCATTTATTTTCCTCGCCTTGCCGTGAGTAGTCTCTCCATTACATCGTCCTGCGGGTTAGCATCGCTGTATTCACCAGTGCAGTTTTCCTTGACGATTTGGAATATCTCCATCCACAGCCGATTGGTTTGGTTCATGTAATTCTGACCCATTGCCACATAGGGACTTTGAATGGCATTGCCCGTAGTCGGGTGCTTTGCTAAAAAGCCATATTCTGTAACTGCTTCCTCGCATTGAATCCAACGAGCCACGCTCATCGCATAACGTTCTAAAAGCTGTGGTGAAACAAGTGCGGCACACCCACGTTCGTTTAGCCACTGCCATGTATTTCTATAGATTTCTCCTGCAACCAGTGCCTTACCGTCCTTTTGTATAGCTTCGAGCATTTTATTTGGCTCAGGCATTTCAAGTCCTTTTAGGTCTGCTGTATCTTTAAATTCCATCACGGTCAGTTTCCTGCCGCCGGGATTGCCTTCGGTGATTTTATCAGTTAGGGGCTTCTTTTTAGCGCCTGCACCAACACGAGCGCCGCCTCGATTTGTACCGTCCTTTGCCATATGTTCACCTCACTTTGCTGGGCTGGGGCTATTCCCTCGTTTGAAACTGCGTTTTTTAACACGAAGCCCCACGCCGCTGTCCGCTTTAAAAAGTCTTAGAGATTTGACCGCCCCCACCGGTCGCCGCTCTCGACAGTGATTCGAGAGTGACAGGATTTACAGAGAGCCATGAGGTTGCTCTTCTCATTGCCGCCGCCTTTGGAGAGCGGAAGGATGTGGTGTACCTCTTCGGCGGGAGTAAGCTTACCTTGCTTCTCGCACTCCTCACAAAGAGGATGCGACTTGATGTAGCGGTCACGGATACGCTTCCAAGCACGACCGTATCGTTTGTTGGAAGCAGGGTCACGTTCGTATTGATTGTAATGATTGTCCATTGCCTTTTTATGCTCGGCACAGTATTGCCCGCTTTCAGCAAGCCGACCGCAGCCGGGGTAAGCACAAGGACGCTTTGGTTTGTAAGGCATCGTTTCACCTCCCGTACTTGTCAAAGATAATCTCCGGCCTAAAGGCAAGCATCAGCTTTTTCTTACCTTTGTGTAACTCGATGCATCTGACTCCAAGCCTATTAAGTGCAGCACAGAAATCTTGCTTTGATACATTTTCTTTTTCGTTGATGATGTCGTACAAGGTATCTACATTAACAAAGCCGACGCGGAGTATCTCGACAATTAAATTTGTGTAGATTCCTACTGGTTCCATTATCATAAACTCACCTCACTTTCGGGCATAAAAAAACCACCGGGGATCCCTCCTCGATGGTCTTTGGAATTCTATTTCTCTATTCTAATGGTATCAAAATAAACTATGAACATCTACTAACATTTCCTATCATCTTTTCATGCTGGGATAGAAATCTTTGAGAGGGCTTTGTCCCTTATTCGGTAGATGTGCTGGATGCTGTAGTCCATATCAACAGCGATCTGCTCCCAGGTCTCAAAGCAAAGGTAACGCTTCTCAAGCAATGTTTGGTATTCTGTATTGTCAACCGTTTTTATGACCGCTACGATTTCACGCTTCAAGTCGACAAGGCGGTCGATGTCACTGTTTATTTCTGCTTGCAGGTCGATTATCTTTGTAACAGCATCTGCCATTGTGGATGTTGCACGGTTGGGGTTCTTTGGCATACCCGTAAGGGTAGTTGTTACCTTGTTGGCAAGATCGTTCAGTGAAGCCACTTGTTCCAGCTTACTGTTTATGCGTTGGTCCAGGCGGTAAGCCTGTCCGAGATATTCTTTTACCGTCATCATAAAACCTCCTCGTTGAGTTTGAGAATAAGCATCTCTGGGTCAACCGTAGTAAGTGATGTGTACCAATCGGAACGGAAGAACCGCTCGACTTCCCGTTTCGTATATAAAGCTGTATCGCTGCGGGGATGCTTTTTCAACCTTTTTAGTGCATTGCGGTAATCCTTGACCGCTTGCAAAATGATGGCATTTGCCAGTCCTTCGTATGTGTCGTTCATGCGATTTTCCTCCTTTCCGTCAGATTTGCTTTGACTGCATTGATTAGGTCGGACTGGGTTTTCTCTTTTTTGCGAAGCGCCGTCATAACCTGTTCATCAATGGTTCCTTTAGCAACAATGTGGTGGATAACCACCGTATCACGCTGACCTTGTCGCCATAGGCGGGCATTGGTCTGCTGATATAGTTCAAGTGACCATGTAAGCCCAAACCAGATGAGGGTGGAACCGCCGCTTTGAAGGTTCAGTCCATGCCCAGCAGAAGCAGGGTGAATAACTGCAACCTGGATATTTCCGCTGTTCCAATCTGCGATGTCCTTTGACGTTTTGATCTGCCTAACATCAAACCGCTTGCAGATACGCTCAAGGTCGTGGTTGTACCAGTAAGCAATAAGGACCGGCTTACCGTTTGCACCTTCAATCAAATCCTCAAGGGCATCCAGCTTGCGGTCGTGGATTTGATGGGTATTGCTATCCTCATCGTAGACAGCACCGTTTGCCATCTGAAGGAGTTTGCCGGAAAGAACAGCGGCGTTGACTGCATCAATTTCATCAGCTTTAAGCTTTATGACCATATCCTCACGGAAGGTATCGTATATGTCCTGCTCATCCGGACTTAAATAAACAGGCACTTCATTTATCACGCACTTAGGCATTTTCAAGAAATCAGTAGATTTCATGGAGATGGTAATATCAGATATAAGCCTGTATATGGACTTTTCTGCACCCGGAAGAGGCTTGTAGGAAAAGACCATCTGCTGATTTCGCTTATCCGGAGTAAAAAAGTTATTACGGTAATGGGTGATGTACCTGCCGAGTCTTTGACCCATGTCGAGGATACGAAATTCCGCCCATAAATCCATAAGTCCATTGCTGGAGGGAGTACCCGTAAGACCCACAATCCTTTTTATCTTAGGCCTAACTTTCAAAAGGCTTTTAAACCGCTTTGCACTGTAGGATTTGAAGGAAGATAACTCATCGATGACCACCATATCGAAGTCAAACGGGAGATTGCTCTTGCTCACGAGCCAGTCTACATTTTCACGGTTGATGAGGTAAATATCCGCTTTGACCATGAGTGCATTTCTTCGTTCCTGTTCTGTACCGATTGCGACGGAATAAGTAAGGCCATGAAGGTGATCCCATTTTTCGATTTCAGCAGGCCATGTATCACGAGCCACTCGAAGTGGTGCGATAACCAGAATTTTATGTGCATCGAAGCGGTCAAAGAGGAGTTCGGTTATTGCTGTCAGAGTGATCACGCTTTTGCCAAGACCCATATCAAGTAGAATTGCGGATACCGGATGATCAAGTATGAAGTTCGTTGCATATTTCTGATATTCATGAGGTTTGTATTGCATCAAGAACACCTCCAATTTGCTCCGCACTGTCAATGCAGTAAACCGAAAAGCCAAGTTGCTCTAACTGCCTTTTTCTGAGTACTTGCAGCGGCCGCATATCTTTACCCGGTGCTTTAAGTTCAATAAAGGCTAATTTCCCATATGGTAAAAGCACCAGTCGGTCAGGCACTCCATTGATACCGGGAGCAGTAAACTTAAATGCTATGCCGCCCATGTTTTTAACTGCGGATTTCAATTTATGTTCAATCGTCTTTTCTAACATCGGTTTCCTTTCCCGCTGTTCCAAAGTGCCAAAGAATCGCTATTAATATGAAATGGTGTATATACCCTATAGCTACTTACCTTTTTATTTTTAATAGTATTGATTGGAACAATGGAACAGCGTGTGTTCTTTTGCGCCTATTTACAAGGCTTTATGGATAGTTCCAACGGAGAGTGGGGCTTGGAACTTTCGGTACAAAATCGGGACTTTGGAACTGTTCCAAACTGCTCCCCGCGAAGAGTTCATTCTTTGGAACAGGACTTTGGAACATAAATCCACTGGGGTCCATAGAGCGGGATTCGTATCTTTGCTTTGGAGCGCTCCCAGCCTCCGATGCGGGTGACAATAGCAGAGATATCATTAGCATCGATACGACGTAGGTTAGCTCTTTCTTTACCGAAACACTCGCACCAGATTTCCATATTTGAGACGGACTCACGCCTTATAGTGCCGGTACGCCTTTCGCCGCCGAACTCACTACCGTTTAAGAAATTCCTGCGTTCAAACAGATCCAGGCTGTCCCAGTCCTCTGGCAGAAGGGTGTCGATGTATTCACGCACCAAGCCTTCACGCTCATCTGATTCCAAAGCTTCACGTTGCTCGGCTTTTGCCAATTGCTCAACAGTTTTGTTAAGATACAGCTTTTCGCCTTTCTTCACATACACAAGGGTTTCTGCCCATATCTGCTGAATTTCGTATGCAGAAAGCTGCCATGAGTGTTTTGTTGTGCCGCCGGGTGTTTTTACCGGCCAAAACCTGCGGTTACCCGTGGTATCACGAAGATAACCGGACTCTGCATTGGTCGTGCCGAAAAATACGCACTGCCTTAAGTGCGGAGTTGCGCGTTTGCCGAAAGAAGCGCGATAGATATCGTTCTGTCTTGATATGAAGGAACGGAGGGTTTCAACTTCGGCTTTTCTAAGGCCCGCCAGTTCACCGATCTCGAGAATCCAGTAACCTTGCAGCTTTTCAGCGGCGGTTTTGTCCTTTGTATCGCTAAGGTTTAAACTGTCGGAGAACCACTCCCCGGCAAGTTTTGATATAAGAGTGCTTTTCCCGACACCTTGGGGACCGTTCAGCACAAGCATGGAATCAAACTTGCAGCCGGGATTCAGTACCCTGGCAATAGCGGCGCAGAGCGTTTTTCTTGTCACAGCACGGACATATTCGTTATCATCCGCGCCAAGATAATCAATGAGCATCGTATCCACGCGCAGTATTTCATCCCATTCCGGCAGACTGTCAATGTACTCACGGATGGGATGGTAGGAGCGGTCGTCAGTAACCTTTGCCACAGCTATTTCGTAATTCCTTGCAGAGAAGGCACCATAGTGCTTGTCGATATAACTGATCAACTGGGCATCGTCTGCGTCTCTCCAAAACTTGCTTGGATGATTCCATGGTACTTCACCTTTAATCTCCATGCCGTCCAGCTGCTGATTAAACACGATGTCTTTTAAGCTGGGGTCATTTTCCAAGATAAGCGTAAGGTTACGGAGCGAATTCTTCAGCACCTTGGAACGAGGCTCATATTCAAGGCGTGAAAGCCAGTCAGTATCATCGGTGAAATCATCCAAGGCTTCCTGCTGGCGCTCAAGTGCAATTGCAAGTTTTATCTTGTCATCCTCTATGGCAAACTGACACATTTCCTTAAAGGAGGGCAGCTTGCTCGGAGGGGTTTCTGCTGATGCCTTATCGTCCAGCCTGCCGAACTTATGAATTCGCACTGCATCAAAGGCGTTCATAAGCTGACCGCAAGCCGGGTCGGTGGCGTGATGGGAATATGCGAACTTATCATCGTAAATGACTACACCTGCACTGCTGTCAGCAGGAATATAATCGAACCTACCTTCCATCGCTGAGGGAGCGTAAACATCCGGTAGAAACTTTTCAATGGCCTCCGTAACGCTGTATGTTCGGCAGAAGGTTCCAACGATGCCGGACTTTCCGAGCGGGTCCTCTTGATGCTTTCCGGAATAATCAGTTACCTTGCTTTCCCTTGATGATGTTGGGAGGAGAGAGCAATCCCGCCAATTTGGATGCTTGGCTAAGTACTTATCAGGGTCGAGCCATTCGCCATCACAATGCTTGAATACATATTCACCGTTTAAAGGTGTAGTAGGCCAGTACATCAACTGATGAGGGCGGTAGCTGCATTCGTCAAACATATCCATGCCGAGATCTTCCGAGAAGTAGCGGGCAATTGCGATGTATTCATCCGGCGTAACATCTCTGGTCAGCGGAACGAGGACACGAACCCTCGGCGCTTCCGGGGTGTGACCGTGTGTGGTGTATAGGCAGGAAGCATATTTATGCTCTGCCTCATATCTTGAAATAAAATCCTTGTCCGCATGATCGGCATCATGGGTCAGCATGGAACGGTAGGCTACATTTTCACGTTTGCGTCTGTTGTCCTTAAGGTGACCGCCTACAAAGCCGCCTTTGTCTTTTACTCTGTCGCGCTCCGCTTTGGGCAGTTTCGGATATTCTTCAACTGTCTCGGAAGTGCGAATTGTGTGTTCAAGACGGCTGCAGAGTTCTTCAAAGCGGATGGTTTTATTTGACCAGTTCTTTGCAGAACAGCTGTTGCCGTATGCGATTGCTAAATCACGCATCTTCTGATACCTCCTTATAGTTAAAGCCGAAATATTTAACCCCCTGGCCACGTTTCTTGGCTTTTGCAATCTCAATAGCCATTCCGTCGGATATGCGGTCACCGAATACCCATACCTCTTGGCACTTGCCCATAATGACCAAATCTATAAAGAGAGCGAGGTCACGCTCCTTGGGATTATTGTCATCCATGAATTGTGGCAGAAGCAGATGCATTGCGATGGGAATACAACCGCTATTAAGCACAAAACGGCAATGCTCCCGTGCTTTTTTCACATTTTCCTCCACATTCCCGGAATAAGGGGAGCAGATATATACAAGCGGTCTGAAGGGCATCTTTTTTGACTCTTTTTCTATATGAGTCAAAGCTTCGTATGCTGTTGGGTCATAGTAGCCTTCAGCGTTAAATTTGTTAATGCTCATGAGGGAGAGCCTCCTTCCTGTTAGTCTTTTTTATAAAATTCACATTCGTAGCCATCGGCACTAAGCAGCAGCCCATTCGCCCATTTAGGCTTTACGGCCATGATTTGGCATATTTCATCAACTGAGGACTTGCCCAGGGGTACTTCAAGAACCGCTTCATCATGGACGTGCATGACAATCTCAAAACCAGAAGCGGAAAGACGTAGCATAGCTTCTGTCAAAATGTCGCGAGCGGTGGCTTGCACAATGTTTTCCACGAATTTGGGACCGTAGCTTTCTATACGTTCCCATTTCTTAGTGCCGCCGACGCCTTCATAAGTAATGGCATCCGAACCAAACTGGTTGACTCCGATTCTTGGCTTCACATACACAAGGTTTCTGCCGGATGGGAGAGTAATAAAGAGCATTCCGCTCTGATAGGTAAAGCGGATGCCGTGTGTTTCTGTTGCTGTTTTCTGCCTGACTGCTGTCATTGCTGCCTTGTCGACGTCCCACCACAGTTTAACGATGCGAGGGTTGGACTGACGCCAGGCTGTAACAAGCGGTTGCAGTTCATCCTCGAGAACACCCATCTGCAAAGCACCCATTGCTTTGAGTGCGCCAACGGAGCCGCCATAACCCAAGGCGAGTTCTGCGATTTTTCCTTTTTGCCGTAAGTGGCCGTTAACACCGTTTTTCTCAACCGGCACATGGAACATCTGCGAAGCGGACGCACAGTAAATGTCACCGCCGTTTTCAAAGACACCCATTCGCCACTTTTCACCTGCAAACCAGGCGATAATCCGGGCTTCGATTGCAGAAAAGTCTGCAACGATAAATCGGGAGCCGTCTTTTGGCACAAACGCTGTGCGGATGAGTTCTGAGAGGACGCTTGAAGTGCTGTCGTAGAGCATATCCACAGCATCAAAAAATCCTGCTTTTATAAGGTTTCTTGCAGCTTCTAAATCAGGCAGATGGTTTTGCGGGAGGTTTTGCACCTGTATAAGCCTGCCTGCATATCTGCCGGTTCTATTGGCTCCGTAAAACTGGATAAGCCCTCTGGCTCTGCCGTCTGAACCGACCACGTTTTCCATAGCGGTGTATTTCTTGACCGATGATTTGGCAAGCTCCTGACGAAGTGAAAGAACCTCTCCCAGATCAGGCGGAGCAGTCTTTATTAGTTCTGTAACCGCTGCCTTGCCGAGGGTATCTGTTTCAAGACCGTTGTCGGCGAGCCACTCCTTCATTTGTTGTACAGAGTTGGGGTTTTCAAGACTGGTCAGGTTTTGCATGAGACCGCGTAGTCTTGTTTTTGTAACCTCATCACAGCAAATAGCTTGTTTTACAAAATCCATATCAAGGGTAATTCCACGATCGTTGATGATCTGGTCGAGCCTATAATTGTCCCATTCTGTATTAGATACCGGGAACTTGGAGAGTTTTTCTTGAATGCCTATTTCGGTTTCCACATCACGCTTGTTGTAGGCTTTGAAAGTTTCCCATTTCTCCGTATCATGGTGTGGCAGATTTCTTCTGCGTCCTCCGTTTGTTTTGGTAGCGGAGCAAGGGACACAGAAATACTTAATGAGGTTTTTACCTTCCTGGAGTTTCTGCTTTTTCAATCCAAGAACGCTACCTACACCTTCAAGTGAAAGTGGAAGGCCGAGTGTAGCTGACCATACCATTGTGCAATGCCATCCTGTAGGGTCGAGATAAGTACCTGTGGGGAACCCAAGAAAACGGGATAAGCAGATGCGCTCAAACTGTGCATTGAAAGCCCATTTTGTAATGGTGGGGTCAGACAAAGCGGATATGATAAGCGGAGGGATTTTCTCTCCGCAGGCAAGGTCTATAACCTGCGCTTCGCCGCCGTCAATGGAATATCCAAAGAGCAACACTTCAAAGTCCTCACCTTCGGCATAGCGATAGACACCGCTTTTGCCAAGGTCGACCGAGGAAAAGGTCTCTATATCAATGCTGATAGCTTTCAAAAAATCACATCCTTCCTTACACGGAAAGGGAGGCGGAAAAGCTCCGCCGCCCACCGTGAGTGCCGTTTTGTCTATGCGAGGAAATCGTCATTTTCTAAGGATGTGAAGTCATCAGATGCCGAGGATCTGCTGCTGAGCGGTTCGCCGTCTTTAATCTTCTGAATGTTACCAAGGCCGCAAGCAACACCCTTGTTGCCGTTAGAGTTGAAAGCGTAAAAATTGAGTGACACCCTTCCATAGCAGCCACTGTAGACTTCATCACGGTCAAGGATAGGCTTGACTGATTTGTCCACGATCTGAGGGGCAGTAGTGCTGTTGGCATTAACGAAGTAGTGCCCTTTATACGCTTCATCATCACGCTCGATATCGCCATCGCGAAGAGGCAGTTTGATTGCAGCCTTATTCGGCTTCTTGCCACCGAATTTTGCGATACCATCTTCAATGGCAGCATCAACCGCTGCTTCAATTGCCTTGATGGTTTCCTTGTCGGACTTAGGGATAAGTACGGAAACACTGTATTTCTCCGTACCTCCGTTGATGGATACGGGTTCCCAACCGTGAAAATAGCTGAAACGAGTATTAACACCGGTTACTACCTTGGTTTTGCTGTTGTTCTGATTTGCCATATTATTCATCCTCCATAATTTCATTAAAATCGTTAGTTGCGTTTGATACGTTTATAGCCGGACGCTTATCCGAAACAGGAACGAGAGTCGGCTTGCCCGGTGGTTTATATACGAGGTCACCGAGAACCTCATTGAACTTGGCTTTCCCCATCAGCTTTTCAAATTCCGTAAGCGTGATAAGGCTCTGCCTGTAGATGTCTTTATAGCCATTGGCCTTTGCAGCCTCAGCAACGTCATCTTCATCTTTGAATTTCCTGACGCTTCGGCCAGCCACGACTTTGTAGCCCGACCATTGTTTTCCGTGGTTGACGGCGGCATCGGTAGCGTAAGCCAGCAGGTCATTTGCCCATTTGGTGATGTCGTTCAGCTTTCCTAAGACATCCTCGATTTCCGCATCTGATAAGAGCGGTGGGAGACGGAATTCGGATTGTGCCAGCTTCAGCTTTTCTTCGGCTCTTGCACGGCACTTCACAGCGGCACGGCAGAAAGTACACCAGTCGCCGGGGCAATATTCACCTTCGCCCTTAAAGGCAAGTTCGGCCTTTATCCTAAGTTCGTTTTCTGCCCAGTCCCTCAGGTCATCCACGGGGATAGTCCATGTGCTGACATTATCTCTGCGGGGTTGGAAAACCGTCATAGACACCTCGTCAATGTCATAAAGGCTGTCGTAGATTTCCAAAGCACCGAGGCTGTACAGCATCATTTGACTGTTGCGCTCTGCGTTTACCAAAATTCCCATGCCATACTTCAAATCAATAATGTGCAGGGCCTTATCAGAGATGAGGATGCAGTCACCTGTGCCAAAGCCATCGGGCACATATTTGGAGAAGTCCAGATGCTGTTCAATCAGCACCAGTGGGTCGGAGCAGGACTGCTTTGCCAGTTCCAGTTGCTCAAGTACAAAATCTACATAGGCATCTGTGTATTCGTCCATCTCGTCACAGTCAAAGGGAGAGATAGGTTTCTTGCTACGCATCTTAAGTGCCCTACGCAGTTTGTGTTCGGCTAAGGCGTGGGCAGCAGTACCTTCTGCAGCGGCTGAGGACTCGGTATCATCGAATTCTAATTCAAGCCGGGCAGCGGGAGTACATTTTGTCCACCTATGGGAACTGGATGCGGAAAGGACTGCGTGTCTACCCATTGGCAAGTACCTCCGCATCCGCAAGGAGGGACTCGTATTCGCTGGGATCGATGTCACTTAAGCGGTTTGCCCCGTGCTTAATAAGCAGCGCCTTGACCTGGGCAGTTTTGCCGCTTTGACTGATAGGCGTAAGCACGGCTCTGACATCTTCAACTGAGATGGTCTTTGCGACAGGTTTAACTTCCTGTGTCTTTTGAGTGGATGGCCTTTCTTCGGATTCGACTGAAGGCTCATCGCTTGCGATGGCATTTGCCAAGGTACGCAGGCTTTCTGTCAGCGACTCCATGTCGTTCACCACATCAAGAAGCAGTTTGATTCGGCTCATGTGCATTTCCTCCTTTCCCAATTTCGTGGATTTCTACCGACTGAACGCTCTGTCCGGGAGTGAGTACCAAAACCTCGGTAAACTCACCGAAAAGAAAATTCAGTAGTCTTTGCGGTATCTTACTGATTCCGCTCTTGATGACGGCTTTCTTTTGAGAGCCATCTTTTCGTGCAACATTGATTTGCACTTTGTGTTGCAGATTCATAGGCTTTACCTCCTGTGTCAGACGGGTCTGCACCCGGAGGAAGGGTGGCTATCAGTAGCGTCTTATCTCTTCCTCTACTAATAGCCGAAAATATTAACCCCCTCCTAAAATGCAGTAGTTATACGGTTTTAGAGGATGCCTTGCTCTGCAAACAGCTTCCTTAGCCGGGCGATGATTTTACTTTTGCGGTTATGGATTGCTGTAACAGATTTGCCTTCTTCTTTGGCAATCTCAGTAAGTTGGCGCTGGCTGCCAAACAGATCGTAAATAAGGTCGATTTGCTGGGGAGTGAGTTTCTCCATCAGCGTCAGCAGCTGCTCAACAAGAGGATTAGGCTCGTCCGACTTCTCATCTAAAAAAAAGGCTGGGTCGGTCTTACGTGTACCAAGATTCTCAATGGGGTCGCCGATGCAATCATCCGGATCACTTTCAAGCTTGGATTTTTTGTTTTCCGTACTGTAGTCCCGGTTCTCTTGTTCATAACGGTCACCAAGGTCAGCTGCGTGGTCGAAATCATCGAGCATGATAATATGCTCTTCTGTTACGCCGTCTTGACCTGCTGTGATGGTGATAGGGAGAGTCTTTTTGGCTTCCTCATTCCAGTGCCAGTAGGTGTAGGTGGTTGGTTGTTTCTGAGACTTTTTCATTTTGCATTCCTTTCCGTCCGGGCAAAGGGCGGCGGAATACAAAAAGAGCCTGTGGTGAAGATGTCCACAGACCCCGCTTGTCCAAAAAATGGGCGCACGAAATCACGGTGGGTGCATCTTCATTCCCGACACAGCCTTTATTGCTGTGTCTTGAACTCTTATGCATCCCGCCGTCCTAATGCGCATCTCGGACTTTGAGATTTTATTTAGAAAGCATTACTGCTTATCTATAAACTTAATGTAGCACGGAAATTTTTCTGAAAATGGACATGCCATGTCCTGTCAAAACCCATGCAAATAAAAAAAGCCGGAGTTATCTATTTCTGCCTTTTTACGGCTTCATAGATAACTCCGGCGGTTTGCTCCTCGATTGGTTACGGGGCAGATTGCGGTAGCTTCTGTTTACTTATTGGCTGCCTTTGCAGCTTCAACCTGGGACACCACTTCATCCCAGGGGATTTTTACGATTTTCTTCTTATCGTTCTTAATTTCCAAATCGACACTGGTACCCTCGATTACAACATCAAATACTCTCTGCGGTGTTGGTCTCTCATTGCTGAAACTAAGGATGGGGCGTTTTACCATTTAAGACCCTCCCTTCAGGTAGTCGGCAATAAGGCCTCGAACCGCTGGTGCAACCTTTGCATCGAGTTCAGTCTCCTGGACGCTCTTATACAGTTGAGTAGCATATTTTTTAAGGGTTTCAAATGGGTCGTCAGAGGTGTAGAACGCCTTTTCCCAATGATGGCCATCTTTATCAGACCAGACGAATATAAAGTCATAACCTTGGAAATTTTCCTTTTCAGCAGCCGAATAGGGAATGACAGCTAATCCTTTCTTTGCGTCAATACTTTTGCATACAAATATGTCATCAGTAAGTACCCATTTGTAATCGGGGTTTAGGTGCTGCGGATGATATACCACTTCGTCCTCACTCACTTCAGTTACAAGTCCCATTTCCTTATATTTGTCATTGAGGACTGTCATAACCCCACCTTCAGATTCCCACTCGATAATGTTCTCCTTAGTCTGCTCACAAAGTTTAATGAGAAATTTCGCTACCATATCAGTGTTATTGTTTGGAATGGATAAGTCATTTCCAAGCAAGTCAGATAGACTAATACCGAAAATTCTGGCTATCTTCCAAACAACATCAATACTAAGCTTCTTATCAGAACTGGGTTTTGCTGTTCTGGAAATATAGCCGCTGCTGATTTTTAGAAGCTGCTCCAGCTCGCCCATACGCATATCGTACTTTTTCAAAAGGAATGCGATGTTATTATGCAGGATAGTCTTATCAAAGTCCCCGAATTTTTCAAGGTATTCGTCAATGTATTCCTCCTGCTGATGGAGCATCCAGAAGCAAGGATGTCCGCTGTCAGGCTCGAATTGATTTTTGCACTGCACAAGGAGTTCCCTAATGCGCATGGCTTCAATTAGGTCCTCCAGGGAATTAATATCTTCGATAAGAGAATACCACTCTCCGTTATAATCAAATTTGCCTTCTATTGATTCATCATATTGGCGTGACATATAAAAACTACCTCCGTTCAAATATCTTTGCTTGTATTATTTCATTTGAACCGTAGAATGTCAATGGTTCAAATGAAATAAATATCAAAATATATTTGAACCAAAAAAGACCTGCACATTGAGCGCAGGTCTGCCGATATTCTCTGTTACCCGGACACGTCATGTCCGTTTTTGAGCAAAATAATTTTATATTTCTACTCCGTACTGATACAGATACTCCTGAACTGCCCATAAAGGCTCTGGATATTTAACGTGAAGAGCTTCGTTGATCCATTGGTGATTTGAATTCATGGGATTCAGCGGGCACTGCAAGACAGTCATAAGTTTTTCGCTAATTACAGGAGGTAGGTGGAGTCCAAAGCAAATAAGAGCTGCCGTTTCCACCTTTGGAGTTGTTTCACCCTTTACAGTTCTGCTGATGGTTTTTGGATCACGGTCGATTTCAGAACCGAGATCGGTATAATTCATATCCCGCCACTTTAAAAGCAGTTCCATGCATTGTTCTGGGTCATCTGTCATCTGTTTACGGATTTCAATAGCCTCAGCCTGATACTTTTTCCTCATAGCAACCTGGCGCTCTTGTGGCGCATTCTGGTAACCGTTATGGTATTTTATTTCGAAGGTGATATCACTCGGTTCACGGTTCAAGAAACACGCAGTATAGTATTTGTCTGCAACCTTGCTCGTAATGGTCATGTCAAAGACAAGGCAACATTCGTCCATATGGGAGCGAGCATAACCGGTTAGGTCAAGCTTTCCGTTTTCACCTGGCTGAACGTAAAGCGGAGCATTATAGACATAGTGATTATCAATAAACAGATAGTCACCACTGTCAGTTAAAGCACGAAGTTCTGGATTAAAGAAACGTTCGAGCGCCGCATCCTGTGCAGATAGAGAGAATGTCTGATTGACCTTTATGGCGCCTTTTCGGAATCCGTGAGGTTTTACATAGCGTCCGTCCAGATAGGTGTATGTGCCGATAGCTTCCTCGAATCCAAGTTCTACAAGCCGAATCTTCGCGGCCTGCCTGGATACTCCGAAATCAGTCTCTAATGCCGTAATGACCTGCTCCATGACCTCAATGGTATGGCGAGCATTGGTTTCACGCATGAACCTTATTATGTATTCCTTCGCCTTTACTTTGAACGGCTCTGCAGGCATCTGAATCCTCGGAGCGAGAGCGTTTGCCTGCCATTCCATCCAGTCGTTAGCCGATTTGCCTTTGTTATCCTTTATGCCTCCGACAACCAGGCATTTTATTTGAGTAGCGTTTTCGTTGTATAGACGTTCCAGTTCAAAGGCTTTCCTGTGCTTATCCCAATGGACACATTCGTGGATGATTGTATTATTAACAGACCCCAGATTGCGTAAAAAATATGCATCGGGATCTACTAAGATTGTGCCGCTTTTTACTTGTATCTTTTTGAAAGAAGAGCTTTCTTTATCGTAGTATTCCGTTACGCAGTCCGCAAAGAATACCTGCCCAAACGTAGAAAAATCAGAAGTAATATTCTTCAGTTGGATTGAAAGCCCCATACGTTCCGTAAGAACCATAGGATCAATAGGCATCGGATTATATAAGGCTTCTTGGTAGTACTTTTCCAAGAAGGCTTTAGCTACAGATTCCAACTGCTCTTTATGTATTATAGGAACGAGTGAATCCGACATAGGGTTGTCTTGCTTACTTCGGTAGTCATATTCTTCAGTGGCATTAATTGCGAAATCGGCAAGGTTACATGAAAGGTCACCAGAACAAGTAACCTTGAACCAGCGTCTTTTCTGGTCATATCTGTCGGTGTGTCTGTCGGTTTCTGATATTTCAAACTCAGCTTCCAGAAGTACGTCAAACTCTATTTTCATCCCAGGCAGGCTATCTACAAAGACGCTTTTGATATCGATATCCGATAATTCTGCACCGTCAATAGTACGTACCAGATGTGAAGAAACATCCAGATCGCGATGGTTCTGTTCCAGATAACTGGACACGGCATTGAATAGCTCATTATAAAAACGATTTGTAACATATTCTTTAAATGAACGATTTTGCATCATAGCCGACCCCTCCACTAAGCAGTGAGAATATCACATTTATTTTCCTCAGAATATCCTTGCGGTTAATTTAATCTATTGGATTATATTGTAACATTTAGAGCAGGAATTTTCAATCAGTTCAAATGAATATTCTTGTTATCGCACGATTCATTCACACATTTGCATTGTGTTTTATATTTTGAGGTGATATAATTATACAGTGGCTACTATCAAAGCCACTTAACTTGGTTTGTATTGAAAAGTTGAGAGGTGAAATCAATGTCCATAAGTTATAAGAAACTATGGAAGCTACTTATCGACAAAGATATGAAAAAGAAGGATTTACAAATTGCTGCTGGAATAAGTGCTTCTTCTATTACTAAAATGGCAAAAAACGAAAATATAAGCACTGAGACATTGACTAAAGTTTGCGTTGCGCTTGACTGTGATATTGCTGATATTGTTGAAATAATTAAAGAATAGTTATTTCGTACATAATGAATAGCCACATTTTAGCCCGCGTTATCGGGCATTAACTTATTATATGAGCATTCTAAAGGGGGAGAAACTTATGACTACATTGAATTCAAACATTTTAATTGTTGAAAATCAACGTAAGAAACACTCAAAGGCATCTGAGGAATATGTTCATGTGAGATTCACTTACCCAACTAAAACGTGGGATGGGTGGGTACCAGTTGAGTATCGGCGTACCGGAGTATCTATAAAAACAAAGGATGAACTTTATACACATCTTAATGATGTCTATGAACAAATGAACCCAGCGAATTATAAAGAGTGGTTAAAAGATCAGGAAAAATACTGGTCAGAAGAAAAAGCTGGTGCTGCAACAACAAAGGGCTTCTTTGATAGTTTAGCCAGAGGGGGATGGCAATGTGTAGAATGTACTCTCCCCAAAAACCCTAATTGGGCCAGAAGAATACAAGACCTGAAAGAGTTCGGTTATACTTTAGCTACTGATACAAAAAAATATTGTTCTACCTGCAAGGCCAATAAAACACATTTGATTTTGTTGCCAATTGCCCGTGGCGGTGTTGAAGGCAATGGATATGAGACATGGTCACCTGCATTAAGAAAAAGAATTATTAAGCTACTTGGTAGTATTGATGTCTATGAGGGCACAACTTCTTCTCATTGCCTTCCGGATCATAAATTTTCTGAAATACGGTGGTCCGATGATACAAAGGCCGAGAATCCTGATACTATGACTGATGAGGAAATCCGCCAAAAATTTCAGTTATTAACAAATCAACGTAACCAGCAAAAACGAGAAGTATGTAGAACCTGTTTTCAAACTGGAAAACGTGGAGCTATCTATGGAATAAATTATTATTATGCTGGAACGGAGAATTGGGATTCAAGGATTCCAATAAGAGGTAAAGAGGCAGAACGTGGTTGTATCGGTTGCCCTTGGTATGATATCGCCGAATGGCGAAGACAAGTTATAAAGAAATTGGAGGGAAAGTAATTGGCAAGTAATATTGACTGGGATATAGATACATACTCCAACACCTTTACTACACGTGCTACATTACAACCTCAAATATTCGACAAGTTAAAGGATTGTAATTGGCATTGTAGAGATTGTGCTGGCAAGGACATTGACTCAAAACAATACGCAGGCGGTGGTGGCATACAAGGATTGCAAAGGGGAACTAAAACTCGCCCAGGATTAGTAATTGAAACTGCTGTTGCGGAATGTTTTGATTGCCATCGAACAATAAGCTGTGACCGTTGGACAGGAGAATACAAAGCATCAAATCCCGCATCTGGGATTTCGAGATCTTTGCAAACAAAAGTATATAATCATTACGGTTACATAGATTCGATTGAACAGAGGAAGCGTCAGTCTCATGAACTTATTATCGACCATAGGTTTCCTATGGAAAGATGGGGCGTTGCAGAAGACCATAATACCTCCAATATGAGTGGCGAAGAAATCCAGGCAAAGTTTCAGCTGCTAAAGAAAGATTTTGCCGGCAATCACAATTTATTAAAATCACGCGCCTGCGAACGTTGTATTTCCACTGGGAAAAGAGGATATCCGTTAGGAATAAAATTTTATTATGAAGGTAACGAAGATTGGCCAGAAGGATGTCCAGTGTCAGGGCCAGATGCTGAAAGAGGATGTATTGGTTGTGGCTGGTACGATATGGAAGCATGGAGAAAAGCGCTAAATGATTCCATCCCAAACTCAGATATATAACAACCATTAACTATAACTTGATATATTCCAGGTTATTAGCTAACATAGACAGGACTTAATTGCAAAGGAGATGATTTACATTGAATATTACAACTGTTGGCAGTGTTTGCTCGGGTATAGAAGCTGCCTCTGTTGCTTGGGAACCTTTAGGTTTACATTTTGAGTGGTTTTCTGAAATTGCCAGTTTTCCATCTCAAGTTTTAGAAGATAAATATCCTAATATTGTAAACTTGGGGGATATGAATGATATTCCTGAGAAATTAACAGACAATTTAATTAGTACCCCAGATTTAATCTGCGGTGGAACCCCATGCCAAGCCTTTTCATTAGCGGGTTGGAAAACTGGTTTAAATGATGATCGTGGAAACCTTACATTGAGGTTTGTTGATATAGTCGAAGCTAATGACGCGCAACGATTAAAAAAAGGACTTAGCCCAAGTATAGTTTTTTGGGAAAATGTTGAGGGGGTTCTCACCGATAAGACAAATGCATTTGGGTGTCTGGTTTCTTCACTTGCTGGATTCAGCAATGTCATAGATATACGCAAATGGCCGAGTGCCGGATTGATTCGTGGCCCAAAAAGAAATGTTGCATGGAGAGTCCTCGATGCCAAGTTCTTTGGAGTACCTCAGCAACGTAAGCGTTTATATTTATTAGCGGGTGGCACTGATTTTTTCCCTGAAAATATACTGTTTGAAAAGCATACAAACGATTTGCAGGAATTCCCGAACGCTAAACTGTCTTTTGAAAAAGACGGCCACCGCTTTGAAGTATTCAGAGAATATACAGATTGCCTCTATTCTGCTTATGGAACAAAGTGGAATGGAAATGCTGCTGCCTATAACGGCTCATTATTTGTGGTACAAGATGATCGCATACGAAGACTTTCGCCACTTGAGTGTGAAAGGTTAATGGGATTCCCAGATAATTATACTAATCTAAAAGGTGCAAAAAAAACTAACCGCTATCAAGCAACAGGGAATTCTTGGGCAGTTCCTGTTGTGAAGTGGATTGGAAGACAACTAATAGACTATTCTGGTGATAAGTTTAATCTTAGTGAATATCGGTTAAATTTGTCTGGAAGGACTCTATTAGTAGAAAATGAAGGGTCTTTTGTAGACTTTGGTAAAGATTTAGTTTACATAAACGATGACCTAACATTAAATTGTACTTGTATCCCGGAAAATTGTGTTTTTTCTGATATGCACGATATTGTATCAGCAGATGCTCCAGAAGATATATACATATCACCGGTCGGTTGCTATGGTATCGTTAGAAGAAAACAAGAACGAAATTTGAATATTAATTCACGCTTGGAAGAAGTCCTACTTAATATTTCTTCTCAAATGACACCTGAAGAAATCGAAAAACGCTCGCGTGTCCAAAAGAGAGGACGTTTTAGCGATAATCCATCTGATGACGACGCTTCTGACACTGATTTGGAATCTTCAGAAGCTTTACAAGAGTCAGACGAACCTGAACAAATGTCAATATTTAATTTGGGTTAATAACCCAATACAGTAAAAAGCCTGCCATAGAGATTGAATTCTCCTTGGTTGGCTTTTTTCAACTTTCGGTATTTTTATTTTACAACA
>ENA-UOOM01000385-UOOM01000385.1-fermentation-metagenome-genome-assembly--contig:-NODE-385-length-52339-cov-21.261342_pt1 | contig 52339 bp, 38 predicted proteins | sample MGYA00245781_ERZ724031 | MGnify/ENA primary metagenome ERZ724031 (study PRJEB28704, sample SAMN03018317) | fermentation metagenome | biome: anthropogenic terrestrial biome; feature: soil; material...
CTACTGTAAATCCAAGCACAAGAAGTTCTTCCAGCAACAGAAGCTCTACTGTAAACCCAAGTACAAGAAATTCTTCTACTAACAGAAGCTCTACAGTAAGTCCGAGCACAAGAAATTCTTCAACTAGCAGAAGTTCAACAGTAAGATCTCAAAGTTCTTCAAGAACCAATAATAGTAGCTCAACAGTAAGATCAAGCTCATCATCAAACAATAATAACAGGAGCAGCTCTTCTGTATCAAGAAGCAATAGCACAAGAAGTTCAAATTCAGAAAGAAGCTCTACAGGACGCAGATAATTTCCTAAGTGTGATTTCAAATTTAAGGCCGGACAATTAAATGTTCGGCCTTATTTTTTATACAAATAATACTTTATCTTGTTCAGTCAATCCAACGTTTAGTCAACTTATCATACTCATCTATACGGCGATCACGGAAAAATGGCCACCAACGCCGTACATTCTCAGTTCTTTTTTTATCTATCTCGACCACCTGAATAATCTCATTTTCGTCTGCTCTATAAAGAAATTCACCCTGGGGACCACAAACAAAACTATTGCCCCAAAACTGAATTCCGTTAGTCTGTCCTGAAGGATCAGGCTCATGACCGCTACGATTTACAGAGATAACCGGAATACCATTAGCTACTGCATGACCTCGCTGAATAGTAATCCATGCATCAAGCTGACGCTGTTTCTCATCTTCACTGTCTGTTGACTCCCACCCTATTGCAGTAGGATAAATTAGCATTTCTGCACCTGCCATAGCCATCAGGCGAGCAGCTTCGGGATACCACTGATCCCAGCAAACCAATACTCCCAGTCGTCCTACTGAAGTGTCAATCGGATTAAAGCCCAGATCACCGGGAGTAAAATAGAATTTTTCATAATAAGCAGGATCATCAGGGATATGCATTTTGCGGTATATACCGGCTATTGAACCATCATTTTCAATAACTACAGCTGTATTGTGATAAAGTCCGGCTGCCCTTTTTTCAAAAAGTGAGAGAACAACTACAATCCCTAGTTCTTTAGCCAGTTGCCCGTAAACTTCGGTAGAAGGACCCGGAATCGTTTCTGCCTGATCAAAAACGTCAGTGTCTTCAGTCTGACAAAAATAGAGCCCGTTATGAAGCTCCTGGATTACTATCAACTCAGCACCATCTTTTTCAAGTTGTCTGATTTTCTCCTGTAACCTTTTTATATTGTCCTGTATATTCGAGGTATTTGCCTGTTGAATGATTCCAACCTTCATGATCAACTGAATTTGGGATTTAATATATGAATATGTTCCTGCTTAGTTAACATTTAAACTACGACCTTTGTTTCACCAAAACAGGAAATTGAATAATTAACAAATATGTTTTACTATAAAAAGCCTTCAGGAAACTGCATCGTTACACAATGCAGAGATCCATGCTGTTTTATAAATGGTCTGCAGTCAATTCCTACTATTTCTCTATCCGGAAAAACCTCCTCAAGTAGCTCTTTTGCAATTTGATCCTTAGTTGCACCATAAGTAGGTAACAACACTGCATCATTAAGAATTAAAAAATTAGCATAAGTTGCAGGAAGTCGCCCGCTGTCACCATAAAGAGCATCAGCCATAGGAAGCGCCACAAGATTATACTTTTCACCAGATTTGGTTACGAACATCTTTAGCTCCTCTTCCATTGCTTTCAGTTCGACGTAATGTTCATCATCAACATCATCACACTTTACGTAGGCAATTGTATCCTCATTACAAAAACGAGCAAGTGTATCTATATGATTATCAGTATCATCTCCCGCCAGATATCCGCTATTGAGCCACAACACTCTTTCTGCACCGAGTGTCTGTTTCAGATATTCTTCTATCTGATCTTTCTCCATCGGTTGATTGCGATTAGGTGCTAAAAGGCAATTTGAAGTAGTGAGGATAGTACCATTTCCGTCTGACTCAACAGATCCCCCTTCTAAGATAAAGTTATGGTGATTGTGATAACTTACAGAAGGCTGAAAAAATGAGTCTCTGAATAATTTACCGGTAATCAGATTGTCATTGTTTGCAGCAAACTTCAATCCCCAGCCATTAAATCCAAAATCAAGCAGTACAGGCTCACCATTAATAAAGACAGATATTGCTCCATGATCGCGTGCCCATGTATCATTACTTTCTATCTCAGCACAGATCAGGTTACTCTGTTCTTCTTTTGTAAAATATTCTCTAATATCATACCCACGTGGTATGACAACCAACAACTTCTCCCTCTTGAGTATCTCTTTCGAAAGTGATATGTAGCTGTCTGTGACCTCTTCGAGCATATCAGCCCAGTCACTCCCAGCGTGTGGCCATGTAATCTGAATACCACTCTGCTTGACCCATTCTGCCGGATAATAAATGCTATGCATTACCTTATCCTTCCATATTACCACGAACTATTCCGCGGTTTGATTCACGAATAAATTTAATAATCATCTGGCGATCTTCACTTTCCTGAATTTCGTTTTCAATCTTATCTGTTGCTTGCGTAACATTAAGACCTGAAAGGTAAATGAACCTGTACATCTCCTGGATTGAATTAATTCTTTCACTGCTAAATCCTCTGCGACGAAGACCAACTATGTTTAATCCTACATAAGTGATAGGTTCGCGACCAATCATAACGAATGGAGGAATATCTTTTGAGACTTTTGATCCGCCCTGAATCATAGTATGAGCACCAATTTTTGTAAACTGATGAACAAGAGTTCCGCCACTAAGTATTGCATAATCGTCGATTTCTACTTCACCTGCCAGTTGAGTGCCATTACCAAGTATTACATTATCATTAAGAACACAGTCGTGAGCAACATGGCTGTAAGCCATAATCAGACAGTTTTTCCCGACTTTTGTAAATCCTTTGGATGCAGTTCCCCTGTTAACAGTTGCACATTCACGTACTGTAGTATTATCACCTATTTCAGCAATTGTCTCTTCACCCTGAAATTTAAGATCCTGTGGTATCCCGGCAATTGTGGCATGAGGGAATATTGTACAATTCTTACCGATACGGGCACCGTTGAGCACGGTTGCATTAGTCATAATTCGTGTTCCGTCGCCAATTTCTGTATTCTGATCTATAAATGCAAAGGGCTCTACTAAAACATTATCGCCTAGTTTGGCTTCTGGATGTACAAATGCCAAATTCGAAATACTATTCATATATATTGTTAATTTTATTACTTATTCTTCACAATCTGGGCTGTGAAATCAGCCTCTGATATCACTTTATCCCCAATGAAAGCCAGTCCGCGCATAGTGGCTATGCCTCGTCTTACTTCACTTGACAATTCTACACGGAAAATGAGAGTATCTCCGGGTACTACCTTATGTCTGAATTTAACATTATCGATTTTGAGAAAATATGTTGAGTACCTTTCAGGCTCATCTAGTTTAGAAAGTACTAGCAGTCCTCCCGTTTGGGCCATCGCTTCAACCTGCAGCACTCCCGGCATTACCGGCTCCTGTGGAAAGTGACCCGTAAAAAAAGGTTCATTTGTGGTAATATTCTTAACCCCTACAATAAATTTGTCGGTCACCTGAATAATCTTATCCACCATCAGGAAAGGATAACGATGAGGAAGCAGCTCTCTGATTCTGATATTATCCATTACAGGTTCTATATTAGGATCATATACAGGAGGTTGAACTTCGTTAAGTTTAATATCCTTTCTTATCAGCCTGGCTAACTTATTATTTATTTTGTGTCCCGGACGTATAGCAATAAGTCTTCCCATAATGGGTTTACCAACCAAAGCCATATCTCCGATTATATCTAAAAGCTTATGTCGTGCCGGTTCATTCGGGAAAGCCAGTTCTCGGTTATTAAGATAACCCAGCTCGTTAGCATTCTGACGTGGTACTTTAAGCTCGTCTGCAATCACATCAAGCTCATCCTGTGGGAGCTCCCTTTCGTAAATTACAATTGCATTATCCAGATTACCACCTTTTATCAGACCTGCCTCACGAAGTTTTTGTATCTCTCTGACGAAAACAAACGTGCGTGACGGTGCAACCTCAGTTTCAAAGTCGGTTACATTATCCATTGTTGCCGACTGATTAGGGATATAATGTGAATCAAATTCGATAAATGAGTTGATACAGAAAGCATCATCAGGGAGTAAAGTCAGTTTGGACCCTGTTTCGGGATCAGAGACCTCAATCTTTTTTCTGACAATATAGTAGTCTTTATCTTTTTCCTGTTTAACAATTCCAACCCTCTTTATCTCTTTAACATATTCAATTGAGCTTCCGTCTAGTATAGGGAATTCCGACGCATTTACTTCAATCAGGCAGTTATCAACACCAAGAGCGTACAAAGCAGCCATACCGTGTTCGATGGTACTTACAGTCACACCGCTTTTGCCTAAAACAGTTCCACGCTGTGTATTTACAACGTTTTCAGCTAACGCATCGAGTACGGGCTGTTCTTCCAGATCAATCCTTTTTATCTTTACACCATGATCTTCAGGTGCAGGGTTGAATGTAACTATTATATTCAAGCCTGTGTGCAACCCTATACCCTTCAGGGTGAAGCTGTCTTGTAATGTTTGTTGTCTCACAATTATTATATAATTATTTTCTCAATAAACCAAAATTTGTGCAAATATACAACCAAATGCACAAATTTCCATCTCAAAATTAGAAATGTTTATAAATCAGATCTAAAACGATTGTTTAGTCAACCGACTCCAACTTTTTTTTCAGTTCAGCAATTTCTTTTTCAAGAGCATTCAATTGCCGGTACATATCGGGAAGTTTGGGTACTATTATACTCGATTTAAAAAAGTTTTTAACCGGAAATGCAGGTGATCCCATGACTTCAGATCCCTCTTTGGTGTTACTGATAATACCCGACTGAGCACCTACCTGACTATTTTTGCCAATCGTAATATGACCTCCAATGCCTACCTGACCGCCCAACACACAATTATCCCCTATCTTTGTGGAGCCTGCTATCCCAACCTGAGCAGCCATTGCAGTGTTTTCTCCTATCTCACAGTTATGTGCAATCTGGATAAGGTTATCTAGCTTTACACCGCTGTGGATTACTGTAGAACCCATTACCGATCTGTCAATAGTTGTGTTGGCACCAATCTCCACATTATCCTTTATCAGAACATTCCCCAATTGTGGAATTTTATTATAAACACTCTCTTCCTTGCTATATCCAAAACCATCAGCACCAATAACAGCTCCGGAATGAATTATGCAGTTATCACCAACTTCACAATCATGATAAATCCTTACACCGGGGTAAAGGATTGTATTGTTACCAATATGTACGTTATCACCAATATAGGCATGCGGATAAATTTTACTATTGTCTCCAACAACAGCTTTATCACCGATATAGGCAAATGCTCCCACATACACATTTTCTCCGGTCTTAGCAGTTTCTGAAACAAAACTCATACTTTCAATACCACTCTTCTTTGGTGTATTATTGTTTACAAGTTCCATCAGTGACGCCAGAGCAGCATAAGCATTATTCACTTTAATGAGTGTAGCCTTGATTGGTTTATCAGCTACAAAATCATTATTAACCAATACAATATCAGCTTCAGTTGTATAAATATGTGGAGTGTACTTTGGATTGGCGAGAAACGAAATAGTGCCCGGTTTACCCTCTTCTATCTTTGAAAAAGTTGAAACGGATACATCCTGATTACCTATCACTTCTCCATGGAGGTAATCGGCTATCTGTTTTGCTGTATAAGCCATTTGAAGAAATATTTTAATGAGGATTTCCAAACCCGGATAAAGGTGTTAAAAAAACGGACGTCCTCTTAATTTATAATTTAAAGGGTGCAAATTAACAACTTATTTTTCAACTTATCCCCAATCGATTCATAATATATTTTAAACAAAGCTATCTAATTTTCCTTTGTTAATCAAAAATATGATAGGATAAATCTATAAATTTAGTGGAAATCGTCATGAATTTAGTCGCACTTTGGCCGTACTTTGGCCTTCCTCGCTCTTATAAAGTCCTTATAAACCCCATATATTCCCCTTTTACATAAGAAGAATATAAAGATCAGATAAGAATATAAAAAGGTGTTGATAAAAGCGATGTATGGTTAAAAACTCTCTTATACAGGGCAAAATGATATACTACTTACAACAAAAAAAGGAAAATGTTAATTAACGAAGGTTAGTTTTATTAACCAAATTCAATTTTGAAATGAAACTTGATTTGTGGAATTAAAAACTAATTGGTATTTTTGCACTCACTTTTTCGGGATGTAGCTCAGTCCGGTTTAGAGTACGCGTCTGGGGGGCGTGGGGTCGGAAGTTCGAATCTTCTCATCCCGACAAAAGAAAAAAACATCTGTGGGATTTCACAGATGTTTTTTATTTCTACGCTGGTTCTCCAACTAATTACCCTTGGATTAAAACCAATTTTCAGCAGTAGTTCACCGGCAAGTTTTATTTGTCATTTATTTGATTTTTGCTATCCAGCCTCCACCGGATGCCATATTAATTAATATCTCATCACCTTTTCTTACACCCAGTTTAAGCTCTTTTTTATAATCTACAGCTGTTTCGTTTGCATTAACACCATCTTTAATTAGCTCCATAGTGTATTCTTTCCCTGCTTCCAGGAAATCCAGAGCAATACTAATATCTCTTGAGTCCCAATCGGTTATTGCTGCTACATACCATTCCGAACCGCTTCTTCTGGCCAGAGCGACGTAGTCACCTATTTTAGCTTTCAGCGGCACGATCTCATCCCACTCTACAGGTATATCCAACAGAAACTCTGTACACTCCCTGTTATTATAATATAAGGGTTGGGCATCTGAGAGCATTTGCATTGGGCTCTCCGCAATTACAGCCATAGCTACAGAATGGGCACGAGTTCCCTGGCCCATTGGCTTATTAGCGTTAATTCTAAAATCATCCTTAGTCGCATTATTCATAGTTCCCGGAATATAATCCATAGGACCTGCTACGTTACGTATAAATGGCAAAGTACAGTGATGGTCAGGGTTATCCCACTCTGTAGTTCCGTTGTATTCAAATTCAATTAGCGCTTCCCTGGTCAGCACATTCGGATATGCACGACGTAATCCATCAGGACGATATGCACCATGAAAATCGATAACCATATTATATCTGGCACAAGCTTCAGCTGCTTTCCAGTAGAAATTAACAGCCTCCTGATCAGAGCGATTAATAAAATCGATCTTGACTCCTTTGATGCCCCATTCTTGAAATTTCTTCAATGCCTCCTCCATCTGATTATCTAAGTTTGAATAAGATACCCATAGCATTACATCAACATTTTTTGAGTCTGCATATTTCACCACTTCAGCAATATCAAGTTCAGGAATAGCTTCTGTCAGATCATCGTTTAGTGTCCACCCGTCATCAAACAGAAAATAACGAATCCCGAATTCATGAGCAAAGTCTATCATATATTTTGCTGTTTCATTATTCACTCCTGCCTTAAAGTCAACACCATGAATACCACGGCGAGACCACCAGTCGAAAGTTACCCACCCTGGTTTAATCCATGAAGTATCCTCAATTTTACACTCTTCACCTAACAGGTAAATCATCTGATTTGTCAACAAATCAGCTTCTTTATCAGCGAAAGCAAATACCTTCCATGGCAAACTTCGGGAGCCATCAATTTCAGCAACATAATCCTTATTACCTGTTGTACGTTTTCTATTGTGTGAATTACCTTTATCGTTATATCCGCTTGGAACACCCCAATAATGAGATGATAAACCATCAGTAGATTTTTTGATCCACATAACGGGATAATCCTTAGTACCGGCCTCCATAAAAAGGATAAACTGACCAGTGTCATTTTTTACTAATGCCGGCAGATTACCCATGTCATTTACCTCCATTTCTGTAATTGGAGTGATTACATAAGGTTTCTCATAATCGCTGTTCGGATTATTCAGGTCTTTCTGGTAGATTAGTTCGGCATTATTATCAAAACTAAAATCAGCCTTGTCGTCGTTTACTTTTATTTTACCGGGTAAGTCAAGAATGAAACGATAAGCTAACCCATTATTGTATAGTCTGAACTGCAATTTGCTCAGATCACTTAATTCAATTGTTGTCTCATTGTATTGTTCAGGAATTTCAGAACGTTTTTCTTTTATGGCAGGTTTTATTATTCTATCCACCGAATTTTCCTTTACTCTCCTAATCCTTGAATTTTCAGAAGGAATAATTCCCCTATCTGTAACTAATTGAATATTTTCAATATCAAACACTTTTATATTTTTTAAAAACAGACTGGCGGTAACACCTTTTTCTACATTTATCCGGAGTTCTAAATTTTTATCAGGTGATAAAAATTTGATATCGGCAGCTATTACACTTGTCAATCCAAGTATAGTTATTACAATAATCGCAACTGTTTTTTTCATGTATATTACTAAATTATGATTTACGTTTAAATTCAGCTATTTTAAATATATCAAAGTTAAGAATAACTTTAAAAGCTCATCATTTTATCAAAAAAAATTACTTGTTTATCCATGGAAACAATATTCACAAAAAAAGCGCTCCAATTGGAACGCTTTAATTACTTATACAATCATTATTCTATCAGAACTGTTTGTATTTAGAGAAATCTGTATTCAACATACTTCCTGTTTCCTTAAGAGCATGATGAAATGCAAAGCAGGCATACAAATCCTGAGGTATATGTCCTTTTACTCCACGGTTGAGATAATCATGCAGAAGTGGACGATAATCCGGATGAGCACATTTTTCAATTATCTCTATAGCACGGTTTCTTGGTCCTTTTCCTCTTAGATCAGCAACTCCGTACTCCGAAACAATAATCTTAACAGAGTGCTCGTTATGATCCTCGTGCGTAGCTTTTGGCACTATGCAGCTGATGGTACCGTTCTTAGCAGTAGAAGGAGTAAGAAATATGGAGAGATAAGAATTGCGTGTAAAGTCGCCCGACCCTCCTATTCCATTCATCATCTTGGTACCGTTTACATGAGTTGAATTGACATTTCCGAAAATATCCACCTCAATAGCGGTATTAAGTGCAATGATTCCTAATCTGCGAGCAAGTCCGGGATTATTGGATATTTCTGAAGGTCTTAGTACAAGTTTATTTTTAAAGAACGACAGATCATCATAAAACTTATTCAAAACTTTATTACTCACTGTCAGTGAACAGCCGCTGGCAAATGATATATTACCTTGTTGCATCATATCAATTACTGCATCCTGAATAACTTCCGTATAGACTTCAAAACGTGGTATTGCCGGGTTACTTCCCATAGATGCAAGAACTGCGTTTGCTATATTACCTACTCCTGACTGAATGGGTAGAAAATGTGCCGGGATCCTGCCTGCCTTAAGTTCTGAAACAAAAAAATCTGCTACATTATTACCTATTCTGGCAGTAACTTCATCAACAGGTGCAAAACCTCCTCCTTCAGCTTCTTTGTCTGTTTCAACCACATATATCTTTGAAGGATCTACCTTTACATACTCCAGACCAACGCGGTTTTGAACTTCATAAATTGGTATTTCACGTCGCTTTGGCGGATCTTGCAACTCATAAAGATCATGAATCCCGCGAAGTTTAGTTGGAACTTTTTTATTCAGTTCAACAATTACAATATCAGCCAAACGACAAATAGTTGGTGTGATGCCAACTCCGGTTGTAGGAACTATTTCTCCACTTTCAGTTACATCACATGCCTCTACAACTGCAACATTTATTTTCCCTAGAAAACCATAACGTATCTCCTGAGCTAATTGGGAAAGATGGAGATCGAAAAAGTCAAACTCTCCGTTATTAAGAGCTGCCCGCATATCCTTATTGGTTTGATATGGAGTGCGAAATTTAATTGCTTTGGCACGTGTAAGTGATCCGTCTATTGAATCACCTGTAGATGCACCGGTAAATACACCAATTTTGAAAGAATTGCCTTTAGCATGCTCTTCTTCAGCTTGCTTGGCAATTGCAACAGGTACAACTTTTGGGCAACCTGCATGAGTGAATCCGCTGAAACCGACATTATCATTATCTTTCACAAGTGATGCAGCCTCTTCAGCACTAATAAATTTTAAAGCCATAATAGATATTTTGTTTTCTGTTTTTATTGATTTTACAATGACTGAATGATTTTGAGAAGTAATCCTTTTAATACTTTCTTTTCAAGATCTCACTATAAATAAGTCCTTTTACAAACTCCCTCCTTCGGTTAACACCAAGTAAATCTTCAACCAGCGGATGTGTACCATATTTAGAATCTCCGGGAACTTCGGGAATCTCAGGAGTATCAAAATCAGTGTAGTGCGTTCCGGGAGCTTCCGGTTCCATATCATATAAAGTACCGGTATCATTTATGTAAATTGAACTTCCTAATGAGGACTCTTTCTTGAAATCTGTCATTAAATCCATTGAGGACTTAAAAACAAATTCTCCTTCATTCACTCGTTTTGGTTTTTCCCGGTTTATTTGCGTTAGTCTTTTCTCCTTTTCCAACTCAAATTTCTTCCGTTGATCTTCGGACAAAATAGGAGGTATAGATTTTGTTATCTCCCTACTCTTTGGGTTGAAGTTGGGATTCGGCTCCTGTTGCTGTTTTTGCTGTTCTTTTTTCTTCCTGGAATCATTAAAAAACCCCAATATCATAAAAAGTAACAGAAGGATTACATAAATAAGGTCGCCTATTTCCATAATTTTATTAATTTTGCAACTAGACAAAAATAGTCTATTTTTATGTAATTAAGGTGAGTTTGGTGATAAAAAAAATCGAGAGCAACTTCACAGTCACTCTCGAAACTTTAACCAAAACCTTAACTATGAAAAAATTTTTATTTTTTCCTTAATGCAAAAATAAGACAAAAATGATTATTATGCAACATAATATGCTTTTAATCTTTGTATTTAACTTTTCTTAGACTGCAAAAATGCTATTTTAATAGCATTAGTTCAAAAATCACAGTATATTATTAATTAACAGAGTGAAGATGAATTCTGAAATTAAAGACAAAAAACTTTACATAGAGACCTACGGTTGCCAGATGAATATTGCCGACACCGAGGTGGTTGCATCTATTATGGAAATGGATGGATACAGCCTTACAGACAAGGATAGTGAGGCAGATGCTGTTTTCGTAAACACCTGCTCAATAAGAGAAAATGCGGAACAAAAAGTTATCCAGAGGCTCGAATATTTTAATTCACTAAGAAGAAAGAAAAAGAATAATCTCATTCTTGGAGTATTGGGATGTATGGCTGAAAGGGCAAAATCAGACTTGATTGATAACCATAATGTTGATGTGGTGGTTGGTCCGGATGCATATCTCGATTTACCAAATCTTATTGGTGCAGCCGAACAGGGTGAAAAAGCCATGAATGTGGAGCTTTCCAAAACCGAAACATATAAGGATGTAATGCCACTAAAAATGAATGGCAGTAACATATCGGGATATCTCTCAATTATGCGCGGATGCGACAAATTCTGCACCTACTGTATAGTGCCATATACCAGAGGACGCGAGCGAAGCAGAGAGCCTGAAAGTATTCTTAATGAGCTTAAGAATATGCAGGAGAAGGGGTTTAGGGAAGTAATACTTTTAGGTCAAAATGTGAACTCATACAGATATAGGAACGGAGAAACAAAAGTTGACTTTCACGATCTGCTGGCAATGGTGGCAGAAGCAGCGCCGGAAATGCGTATTAGATTTACCACTTCACATCCCTGGGATATGAATGATGAAACATTGGAAACAATTGCAAAATACAAAAATCTTGCAAACTATATTCATTTACCGGTTCAATCTGGAAGCTCACGAATGATGAAGCTGATGAACAGAAGATACAACAGAGAGTGGTATATGGAGAGAATTGCAGCCATTAAAAGAATTATTCCTGATTGTGGTATTTCCACCGATATCATGTGCGGTTTCCATTCTGAAACAGAAGAGGATCACAGTGAAACCCTTTCACTCATGAGAGAGGTTGGATTCGACTCTGCATTCATGTTTAAATATTCTGAGCGCCCGGGAACGTATGCAGCTAAAAAACTTGAGGATAATGTACCTGAAGATATTAAAACACGAAGGTTACAGGAAATAATAGATTTACAACTAGAGCTTTCACGCAGCAGTAATGAAAAAGATATGGGTAAGGAATTCGAAGTACTTATCGAGGGATTCTCCAAGCGTTCAAGAGAGCAGTTATTTGGTCGTAATCAGCAGAATAAAGTGGTTATATTCAACAAGAATAGCCATCGCATAGGGGAATTTGTAAAAGTTAAGATAACCGGTTTTACTTCGGCAACTCTTTTCGGCGAAACAATAGATTCAAATTGATTAAATAATTGATTACTTAAACAATTTTGTTAATAAAGCGTTTTACTTAAGTAGACCCGTAAGACGTATGTACAAGGATGTTCGCCGAAAATTCATGAGGTAATATCATTGAGATTAATCAAGAAATAACAAACTATTAAACGAAGAATTATGAAATCAGAAGCAAAATTATTATTAGGTTTAGGTATTGGAATCGCACTTGGTGCAGCAGTTGGCTATATCATGGGAACAGATAAAAGAGAAGAGTGGCTGGAGCAAGCAAATGAATTTGCAGATAAAGTCAAAGCAAATGTAAAATCAGCTGTTTATAAAGGTAAAAGTGAAGTTCAGGATTTGAAAGAGGATATTGATGATATTGCAGATATTGCAAAGAAAGAACTTGCAAAACAATAATATTATCCTCTAAAAAGGTACAATAATGGAAGAAAAAAAGGTAAGTACGTTGTTCGAGGAAATGAGAGATGATATAGGTAAATATATCAACAGCACACTCGAACTCGGAAAGCTGGAAGCTTATGAGAAGTTGAGTTTAGGCTCTTCGGCATTTTTATATGGATTGATATTAGCCGGAGTCTGCCTCATGGCATTGCTTTTTATACTGGTGGCAGCAGGACTGTATCTGGCAGAGTTGCTTGGCAGTCTTTGGATAGGATTCGGTATAGTAGCAGCTTTTGCTTTATTGATAGTAATAGTACTATTAATAATTAAAAAGCCATTAAATAAAAAATTCACCAACAAAATCATTCGTTTCCTCTTGAAACAAGATGATAAAGATGAAACAAAACAGTAACAAATGAGTAAGTATAAACTAGACCCGCTAGAAGAACTTCGACTTGAAAAGAAACGCCAAAGGGAGGAGCGTAAGATAGCAAGTCAGCGATTATCATATCAGCTTCAGTATTTAAACGACAACTGGGGCTCGATGCTTACAAAGGGTGTTACTTCATCCATAAAATCGAAATTTTCAGATACAATGGATAACTTTTCAACGTCCTCTTCCACTTCAGTCACGCCATTTATAACTAAAGTAAGCAATCCATGGCTTAATAATACTATAACACAGATTATTTTGTCGAACCTGCCACTTATAGGTTCCGTCACGTGGAATATAGCAAAACCTGCCCTTATTGCCTTTGGAGCCAGAAAGATAACATCGATACTTTTCGGCAGAAAAAGGAAGAAATAATATTTAATTTTTATAGATTAGATCGGTGAACGGTGGTCACACCGTTCACTTTTGCTATTTTAGCGCATAGCTGGTTAACCTCTTCAGCACTATGAACATGAACATTAAAGACTCCCTCGAAAATACCATCATTTGAGGAAACGTTAACGCTTTGTATATTAAGGACTACATCTTCAGCAAGCTTTGCAAGTATTGTGCTGAGTATTCCTATTCTGTCGATTCCGGTGAAAACAATTGAAGCAAGGAATGAATACTGCCTGTAATCACCCCATGTTACATCAACAAGCCGGTCACCGAAGTTGGACTTTAATTTAAGTCCGGTTTGACAAGAACGTTTATGTACTTCAACTTCCTCCTTATCCGTAACTACACCAAACACATCATCTCCCGGCAATGGATTGCAACAAGAAGGCACAATAAAATTCTTTTTGAAGTTGTTCTCCTTTAGATCATAAACAGCATTTCTGTCAATTTTTGTATTTGTCTGTAATACTGGAATAGGCGTAATTAACTCATTATCATCTAATATTAACTCTTCATCCTCTCCTTTCTTTGTTTTCTGGTCAGTAGCCGGTTTCTTTATTGCGCTCATTGCTTGTTTGACATAACGCACAAAAAGATTATCCTTCTTTTCAGGTTCCTCCTTGATTTTTATAAAAGCTTTTTTGTCAGTAGGTAGCACCACTTCGCTATTACCTATCATATAATACAAATCATCCTTATTTTCTGCTTTATACTTATGAAGTATTTTATTGAAAGTAGTATTATCAATTGGCTCCTGATCGAAAAGTTCATCGAGCATATTTTTGCCTTTATCAGCAATACGGCGACGTTGACGACGCAAAGAAGCTTCAATTTTGGTACGCGCTTTGGCTGTAGTTACAAAATTAATCCATTCAGGCTGCGGGTTAACTGATTGTGATGTTAATATCTCAATCTGATCACCACTCCTGAGCTTTTGACTCAGTGGCACAAGTGTATGATTCACTTTGGCACCAAGGCAATGATCACCAATACGCGTGTGTATGGAGTATGCAAAGTCTAATGCTGTTGCACCTTGTGGTAAGGTTTTAATTTCTCCCTTTGGAGTGAATACAAATATTTCGGAAGAGAAAAGATTCATTTTTACTGTGTCCAGAAAATCAATCGCATTAGGATTTGGATTTGCCAATATTTCCTGGATAGTTTTTAACCATTTATCAAGTTCATTATCTTCTTCTATCCTATTTTCTTTATATTTCCAATGCGCTGCAAACCCTTTTTCTGCAATATCATCCATCCGTCGACTTCTGATTTGTATCTCAATCCATTTTCCGTCTGGTCCCATCACAGTAAGATGCAGTGCCTGATAACCATTAGCCTTCGGATGGCTCACCCAATCCCTGATGCGATCGGGACGCAACTTATATATATCAGTAATTGCAGAATATATGTCCCAACACTGTTTTTTCTCATCAATTCCGGGAGTCATTTCGAATATTATGCGAACAGCAAACAGGTCATATACCTCGTTGAATTCAATGCCTTTCTTCTCCATCTTATTCCAAATAGAATAAACAGATTTTACCCGTGCACGCATTTCATACTCGATATTCATTTTATCAAGCGACTCTACAACAGGTACAGCAAAGTTTTCATAGATTTTATTTCTCTCCGGGGCAGTCTCCTCAATTTTCCTGGTCAGGTTAGCAAATATCTCCGGATGCTCATACTTAAAACAGAGCTCTTCTAATTCTGTTTTAATTGCAAATAGTCCGAGACGATGTGCTAAAGGGGCATATATATATAATGTTTCACCTGTAATTTTATATTGCTTGGTAGACGACATAGATGAAAGCGTTCGCATATTGTGTAACCTGTCGGCTATCTTTATCAGGATTACACGAATATCATCCGACATCGTTAAAAGCAGTTTACGGAAATTTTCAGCCTGAGTTGAAACGTTTTCACCAAACATACCACTGGATATTTTGGTCAACCCGTCTACAATTGATGCTATCTTATCTCCAAAAAGTGCACGAATATCCTCTACTGTATATTCAGTATCTTCTACCACATCGTGAAGAAGCGATGCAGAGATAGATGTAGAGCCAAGGCCGATCTCTTTAGATACAATGCGGGCAACCGACAACGGATGCATGATATACGGCTCTCCTGAGCGGCGGCGCGCTCCTTTATGAGCTTCCTTCGCCATGTTAAAAGCACGGGTAATCACATCTACCTTTCGCCGGTGATTAGAATTCAAATAATCGTTTAGGAGTGCTTGAAACTCATTTTCAATCATTTGATCTTCATCATTTAATTTTCCCTCATCTATCATATTAAATAATTACACTCTATTAATTCCATTTACATCGAAATGTATCAGACCTTTTAATTTATTATAAGTTTAAACCTTAACAAGCTTTCAAAAACGAAATTACTAATAAATTCAGATATTAATAAATGAATACAGATATTTTTGATAATGAACAAAAAGTATATACCTTTGTTTGTATTCAACGGGGGTGCCCAATATAACGGGCTGAGATCATACCCAAAATACCTGATCCGGATAATGCCGGCGGAGGGAAATAAGATCACATTTCAGTGATCGATGGTATATATCTTTTTTAATCCCCTTTTTTATTTAACAAACGTTATGCACAGTGTAATGCAAAATTGTATGCACATTGTACATCTTTAAATTTTATGTAAATGAAAAAGGTATTTTTATTGTTAATGCTGATATTCTTTTCAGCAGTAGGTTATCAAGTGACTGCAATGTCAAAAGACAGTCTGAGTCATATTCAACTGGAGGAAGTGGTTGTCTCAGGCACAAGAGCAGGAGTAAATACTCCGGTATCTTATTCAAACATTTCTATGTCGGATATCAGGAAAGATAATGCGGCAAGAAATATTCCTGCAATATTGCAAAACAGTCCGTCGCTGGTATCTTTTACGGAAGACGGGCTCGGAGTTGGAAATACATATTTCAGAATACGCGGAACAGATGCTACCCGTATAAACGTGACACTAAACGGTATACCACTTAATAATCCGGAAACTCAGGAGGTGTTCTGGGTTAACTTGCCTGACCTCTCAAATTCTCTGCAAAATATACAAATTCAGCGTGGTGTGGGCACGTCTACCAATGGCTCTGCCGCTTTCGGGGCAAGCATCTCGCTACAGACTGCTGGAGCTCGTTCTAAGCCTTTTGGAGAGGTATCTACAGCTGTAGGCAGCTACGGTACATTTTTGTCAAATATTGCAGCAGGAACAGGGGTATTGAACAATGGACTATCTTTTGATGCACGTTACTCACGTGTCCTTGGCAATGGCTATATAAGAAACGGCAGTGTTGATCACACCAGTTTTTATTCAGTATTATCTCATTATACAGATAAACAACTGATACGCTTAAGCTACCTTAAAGGGATTCAACACACAGGCATAACCTGGGAGGGTGTATCAGAAGAACAGATGAAAGACCCTGAATATGGACGTAAATATAACCCTGCGGGAGAATATTATGATGAGGTTGGAAACCGTTTATATTACGATAATGAAACCGATAATTATTACTCAGATATAATTCAGCTTACTCTTTCCAGAGAATTGAACAGATTCATGACATTAAGTGCAGGACTGAGTTATAATTATGGCTACGGTTATTATGAGAACTACAGAGAGGACAGAAAGTTTTCTGAATTTGGTCTTGAAGATCAATCTATTGATGGCGTAACTTATAGCAGAAGTGACTTTGTACGTCAGAAGATGATGGAAAATGATTTCTACGTTGCAAACATTGGTCTTGATTATTCATTAAACAGATTGAAACTGACATTTGGAGGTATGTACAGTTATTATGACGGCGATCATTTTGGCAGATTACCCTGGATAAAACATTGGTCAGGTGATGAATCTGAAATTGAATGGTATCGTAATATTGGAAGAAAATCTGAATTCAACTTTTTCACAAAGGCTGATTATCAACTTAATGATAAATTATCTCTGTTTGGTGATATACAGTATAGAAGAGTTAATTATATCTTCACCGGCGAAGATGATGATTTGCTAGATCTTACAGGAGATTTCCTGTATAATTTCTTCAATCCCAAAGCAGGCATTAATATCAAATTGAATAATAGCAGTCGATTATACGCTTCAGCAGCTGTTGGCCAACGCGAACCCTTGCGTAATGATCTTAAGGATGGTATAAAAGGAGAATCTGTAAATCCTATAAAGCCTGAGAGAATGATTGATTATGAGTTGGGATACCAATACACCGGCACAAATGGTTGGCAATTGGGAGCTAATTTTTATTATATGGACTACCACAATCAGATGGTGCAGACAGGTAAACTTAATGATGTTGGCTACAAGTTGATGGAGAACGTGGAAGACAGTTACCGTACCGGGCTGGAGCTTGAGGCTGCATTACCTTTATGGAGCAATAAACTGCGTTTAGATGCAAACGCAACCTTCAGCCGCAACAGGATAAAAAACTATGTGGCCTGGTTTGACCATTATGATAATCAGGATAACTGGAACTGGGAGGGTCAGATCTCTGAGGAATATGGTACTACCAATATTTCATTTTCTCCTGATGTCGTGAGTGCCGCATCGGTTACATGGCAACCTTCCACTGCATTATATCTCAATCTTATGGGTAAGTACGTAAGCAAGCAATATATGGACAACACATCTAATGATGCTAAATCTATTGATGCATATTTTGTCAGCAATATCTCTGCCGGTTATACATTTAAATATACTTCAATCGGTACTTTCAATCTGCAGGTTTATGTAAACAACTTGTTTAATAAAGAGTATGTGGCAAATGGATGGGCTGCAACAGATACATTTTCTGATGGCAGTAGTATCAACTGGATTGGCTATTACCCTCAGGCAGCTCGTAATTATATGATGCGTCTTACACTTTCATTTTAATAAGGCGGGGTAATTTTTTTATTCTGTGACACCATCAATGTATGTGTTGTTTTTCCAAGTCTAACATTATTCTTTCGGGACCCGATCTGTGAAGTGAACGTTAAATTTGATTTGCTGTTTGAAGCAATCTAAGTGTAACGAAGATTGCAAGTTCAAATCAAATAGTGAGCAAACAGATAACGGGTGAAAGAATATGTGTAAATTGGAAAAACAATAAATACTTGTTCACAGAATAAGAAAATTAACTTAGTATATTTGAATAAAACAAAACAGTAGAAATGCAAACAGTAGAAATCATAGGAGCCATTATCGGATTAGTGTACCTGTATCTAGAATTCAAAGCCAGTAAATGGCTTTGGCCGGTTGGCGTCGTAATGCCGGTTGTTTATATATGGATTTTCTTTCAAAGCAAGTTTTATGCCGATATGGGAGTAAATATCTACTACTTATTTGCCAGTATTTATGGATGGATACATTGGAACAGACATAAAAAAAGCGAATTAGAAGAACTTCCAATTACACATACACCAAAAAAGTATATTCTGCCACTCACAGTTTTTGGCATTTTACTGTTTGCATTTATTGCTTTTATATTAGCCCGTTTTACGGATAGCCCTGTTCCTTATGGTGACAGCCTCACAACGGCACTAAGCATACTAGGCATGTGGCTTCTTGCTCAAAAATATGTAGAGCAATGGTGGTTCTGGTTTGCCATAAATATTGTATCGTGTGGACTGTATATTTGGAAAGGTCTGCACACTACATCAATTCTTTTTGCTATTTATTCAGTAATTTCTGTGTTTGGCTACTTTAAATGGAAGAAGATGATGCATAATCAGTCTCAACCCACAATAGCATCTGTAAGCTCTTCAACAGAGAACCCTGCAAAATAGGGAGATATATCAATCGTGGTAAGGGCTTTACTAATTTCAGACTGATCATACTTTACTCCTTTAAGATGATTCTGCACCTCTGTAAGATCGCTAATTACACCAAAGAATGTACCAAAAAAGGTAATCTCTTCGATAACTCCTTTTTTTGTATTTATAAATACTTGTGTTTTACCTGCAGGATATCGACGATTTCGTACAATCTCAGCAACAGGGTTAGAACCATAGTTCCAATTCCAGTTACCGAATTTCTCTTTTCTTGTTTTTTCTATTGCTTGTAGTTCATCCTCACTAAACTCATATTCCGTCATCTCGGGATACTTTTTCTTCATCTGCTCAAGAATTTTATCGGCAAATTCTGTAACTGTGATCTTCTCCGGGAGGTTCGGAAGAATATTATCCACTCTGCTGCGTACCGATTTTACCCCTTTTGCTTCAACCACTTCTGTTGATGTTTCAAGAGCTTTTTGCAGAACTGACAGATCTACATCAAAGAGTATACACCCATGATGCATAACCCTGCCCTCGATATAAGCCTGGGCATTTCCACTTATTTTTTTTCCGTCAATTGTGATATCATTCCTTCCTGAGAATTCTGCCTTGACACCCAACTCTTCTAATGTTTTAATTACCGGCTCGGAAAATGCCTTGAAATCGAAGGTGCGACTCCCGTTGTTTTCATTTGAAATTATAGTATAATTAAGATTGTTCAGATCATGATATACTGCGCCACCTCCCGATATTCGGCGTACAACATGTATTCCGTTTTCCTGCACATATTTTTCATTAATCTCTGCTTGCGTATTTTGATTTTTACCTACAATAATCGAGGGCTCATTTATCCAAAGAATAAATATTTTCTCGTATTTGGTAAGATTTTTAAAACAGTACTCCTCAAGAGAAATATTATAATCAGGTTTATTTGATTTGTTTACTATATATATCATAATGTTAAAATTTTTCTTACTATACTTTTTAAATAAAGTATAAGATGTTAGCTTCAACGAAATTACAAAAAAAGTAAGGAAGATCAGCCCTGAACTTTTTATTAAAGTCTGAACTGATCTTCTTTAAGATTAAAGAACGTATGTTAAGGTTTTTGTAATATGACTACTTTTTCTTCTTTTTAGGAATATGAACTGCTTCATCAAGCACATCAGCAAACGCCTCAAAGATTGCCTCAGAATATGTCGGGTGACCATAAATAGTATTAACCACCTCATCCACAGTAATCTCCATTTCCATTATTAATGATGCTTGTGTTATCAGTTCAGCTGCGGCAGGACCGATGATATGAACACCGAGAACTTCTCCATAACGGTTATCAGCAATAACTTTAACAAAACCGTCGGCTTCACTCGATGCAAGCGCTCTGCCATTGGCAGAGAAGTTAAACCTGCCAATACGAATATCATCTCCATACTTTTCGCGGGCTTGCGCTTCTGTCAGGCCTACCATGGCTACTTCAGGAAGTGTGTATACAACTGAAGGTGCGGATAATAGTTTCACTGACCTGTGATTTCCTTTTACTGCATTCTCAGCTGCCACCTCACCCATACGGAATGCAACGTGAGCCAGCATTTTAATACCGTTTATATCACCAGGTGCATAAATACCTTTGACGCTGGTCTCCATATACTGGTCAACTTTTATTCTGCCTCTTTCTGTTTCAAATTTAACTTCACCCAGAGACTCGAGATCTGGCACCCTGCCAATAGCAAGTAAGGCTTTATCAGCAAATACAGACTCACGACCTTCAATCTTTATCTCAAGCTTATTGCCTTTATCAACCACTTCGGTAATCTTTGCTGAAGTTACTACTTCAATTCCTTTTTTCTTTATCAGTTTGGTCAGTTCATTAGTAACATCATCATCAAACATAGATACAATTTGATCCTGCATCTCAACGATAATTACTTTAGAACCGAGACCTGCAAATGAAAGTCCCATTTCAGCACCAATAACGCCACCACCCAAAACGACCATTGTTTCAGGTACCTCTTTGATACCCAGGAGATCGTCGCTTGTAAGAACTTTATCATTCTTTATCCCGGGAATATCTATCATGAACACTTTTGAACCACCTGCAAGTATGATTTTGTCGGCTTTAATAATCTGTTTATCATCAACAACAACATCCTTGTTTTTATTGATCTTGCCGAATCCTTTATAGATATCTACTCCATTGGATTTAAGGAGAGCCTCAACTCCACTGGTGAGTTTTCTGACAACCCCGTTTTTAAATTCAACAACTTTTTCCATATCAATCTTTATCTCAGGATTCTCAATTATGATACCCCTTGATGCAGCATTCTTGATATGTTCAACTATTTCTACATTTTTCAAATAAGCTTTTGATGGAATACAACCAACATTCAGACAAGTTCCGCCAAATACACCCTTCTCAACAATGGCTACTTTAGCTCCCAGCTGAGCGGCTCTGATGGCTGCCACATAACCGGCAGGACCTCCACCGATAACAGCTACATTGTAATTGTCTTCCAAACGAATCATACGTTTTTCTTCCTGACTCTCCTCAGCACCTGTTTCTTCAAATTCTTCAGGCATAAGAGTATCAACAGACTCGTTTTCATCACCGATGTAACCAATTACAGTTGTAACCGGTACAGTCTCATCATCTTTATGAACAATTTTTAAAAGTATGCCTGAAGCCTCAGCCTCTATCTCCATACTTGTTTTATCTGTCATAATCTCAAGAATGATCTCACCCTCTTTTACAGGATCACCCTCTTTCTTTAACCATTTTACAATTTGCCCTTCGGTCATGTCGATACCTGCTTTGGGCATTATTATTTCAAAAGCCATATTTTATTTTTTAATTTCTATTGCCATTAGTGCCCGACATTTTTATATCAGGCTCTTATATATTTAATCTGCTAAACAAATAATATCAACGGATCTTCAAGAGCCGCTTTAAGATCGGTCATAAACTTAGCCCCGGTTAACCCGTCTATTACTCTGTGATCTGCAGTTAGACTAATCTTCATTATTGGACGAATAACTATCTCACCATCACGGGGTACTGCTCTTTGCTGAGTTGATGAAACACTTAAAATAGCTGAATTTGGCTGATTTATAATTGCAGTAAATTCATCCACTCCATACATACCTAGATTACTTATAGTGAATGTACTTCCGCTTTGCTCATCAGGCAGTAGTTTCTTAGCGAATGTGCGTTCGGTTAAATCCTTCATTGCAACAACAAATTCACTCAACGACATCTTATCTGCACCTTTAACTACAGGCACAAGCAGTCCTTCTTCCAAACCTACGGCCATTCCAAGATTTACATAGTTATGGAAAGTAAGCTCGGTACCCTCTTTGTTCAGACTTGCATTTATATATTTATGCTTCAACAAAGTTTTCACAACCGCCATAGAGATTAAGTCGGTCACAGTAAGTTTCTTCCCTGTCTTTTCCATAATTGGATTGATCAGCTTCTTGCGCAAAGCCAAGAGCTCTGTCATATCAATCTCCCAGGTTTGAATAAAAGTAGGTGCACCGAAATAGCTCTCCGACATGCGTTTTGCAATGATCTTTCGCATCTGCGTCATCGGAACTGTTTCTGATTCCCCCTCGAGTGTTGATGCCTGAACCGGCTGCGGCTTGCCTGCTGAAGCAGACTCTTGCACTTTCGGCTGCTTTGAAGCCATAGTTGTTGCAGGCACTGTATGATATCCGAAATCATCAAGCTCAAAGCGCGATATAATTGCAGGATCACTTATCAGTTTGAGAACATCATCTTTCATGATCTTATTGCCATAACCTGTACCTACAACTCCTTTAAGATCTATATTGTGCTCATCAGCAATCCTTTGAGCAAGGGGTGAAACATGTATTTTATCTTCGTAATTGAAACCTGCAACATCTTCTCTGTGAATTCGTCCTTTGTAACCAGTACCGATTACATTAAACAGGTCCACACCCAGACGTTTTGCCAGGGTTCTTGCTGCAGGTGTTGCTCTTAATTTTCTATTTTCCATCAAATCAGCTTTTTACCTGTTATTTACTAGCTTGAGGATATATTTCTTGATACGTTCAACACTTGGAATCATTGCAGACTCAAGAGTCTGATTGTACGGAATTGGGACATCTTCTCCTGCTAATCGAAGGATTCTGCCATCCAGATAATCAAAAGCTTCACTTTCTGCAATCGATGCAGCTACTTCTCCAATAAATCCACTTTGTTTATGTGCATCATTAACCAAAAGAACTTTACCGGTTTTCTTTACTGACTGTATAACGGTATCTTTATCAAGGGGAGACAGGGTTCTTAAATCAACCACTTCAACTTCTACTCCCTCGGCATCATGAACCTCTTCGGCAGCTTGCATTACTCTTTCAAGCATACGGCCATAAGTTACTACCGTTACATCTTTTCCCTCTCTTTTGATATCTGCCTTACCAATTGGTAAAACGAAATCAGGGTCCAGAGGAACCTCTCCCTTCATATTATACTGAGCCTTGTACTCAAGGAAAATTATCGGATTATTATCACGGATGGCAGCTTTAAGCAGGCCCTTTACGTCGGCTGGTGTACCGGGAGCAATTACTTTTAATCCCGGAATATGTGTAAACCAGGCTTCAAGTGATTGTGAGTGCTGAGCTGCTGAACCTACTCCTCCGCCGGCAGCTGCACGGAATACAACAGGTATCTGACCTTTTCCGCCATACATGTATCTGGTTTTAGCAGCCTGGTTAACTATATTATCCATCATGTAAACGATGAAATCCATGAAAGTGACATCCACTATAGGACGCATACCGGTCATAGCAGCACCGATAGCGGCACCTGATATTGCATTTTCAGATATTGGCGTATCACGTACTCTCTCTTTTCCAAACTCTTCAAGCATACCGACAGATGTACCGAAATCACCTCCAAAAATTCCCACATCTTCTCCCATCAGGAAAACGTTCTCGTCACGACGCATCTCCTCAGACATTGCCATGATTATTGCATCACGGACAGACATTAATTTAGTTTCTTTTTCCATTTATTTTTTACTGAGCTGTTTTATATTTTTGTGATAGACCATTAAGGTCATTCTCTTTTTTGATGTAAGTAAGTATCAAGGTGCGTAAACGTCCTCAAAGGCAGACTCTAATGTTGGCTCAGGACTACTTAATGCAAACTTAACCGACTCTTCTACTGCGTCTTCTGAAGCTTTCTCAACGGCTTCTATCTCTTTATCAGTAGCAAGTTTATTATCTAACAGATATTTCTTGAAGCGGGGAATCGGATCTTTCTTTTTCCATTCATCAACCTCTTCTTTAGTACGGTATTTACCCGGGTCAGAAGTAGAGTGACCTAGATAACGATATGTAATTGATTCAACCAAAACGGGACCATTACCATCACGTACATATTTAACAAGTTCTTCAAACTTATTATATACCGCCATCAAATCATTTCCATCTTCAATAAAATGTCCGGGAATTCCATAAGAAGCAGCACGTCTATAATTATAATCGATATTAATAACACTGCTAATTGGAGTGCTAATTCCGTACATATTGTTAATTGAATAAAAAATAACAGGTAACTTCCAAATAGAGGCCATATTTAACGTTTCGTGAAATGTTCCTTCGTTAACTGCACCATCTCCAAAAAAGCAAACAACAATCTTACCGGTTTTTTTCATCTTCTGTGTCAGTGCAGCACCTATGGCCATTCCCATACCACCACCAACAATACCGTTAGCTCCTAAATTTCCGCCGTCAAGGTCAGCAATGTGCATTGAACCACCTTTACCTTTACAAGTACCCGTCGCTTTCCCCATAATCTCAGCCATCATTTCGTTGAGATCAATCCCCAAAGCTATACTCTGTCCATGTCCACGATGATTTGATGTGATAAGGTCTGATCCAATATTTATAGCAGCAACTGCACCAACATTAGCAGCCTCTTCACCCACCGAGAAATGTGTCATACCAGGTACTACACCTCTTTTTACCAAGCGGTTAACTTTATTATCAAAATTGCGGATATCCAGCATCATTCTGTGCATTTCCAGCAACTTATCCTTAGACAATTTAGTCTTATCTTTAGCATTAGTCTTTGCCATATTAGCTCCTTTAATATATTCTTTTTGTTTGTTTTAATAAATTAGAATGAATCTACTTAAGAACAGTTTTTCTTACCTATTGTTTGATGGAGACTTCTTTTTATATTTTATTAAACATTTGCGCCAATTTGCATAAATGCACTTACTGAACTACTTTACTATCAAATTGAAACTCAACAAAAAAATTAACTACTAATTTGTCGGAAATTAAAAAATAAACATATCTTTGCTCTTGTAAATAGGAATTGCTATTGTTAATTGGAATATATGTTTTCAAAGTCTTGTGAATATGGAATCAAAGCAGCGTTGTATATCGCTTCTCAATCTCTCGAAAAGAGAAGAGTGAAAATTGGTGATATTGTACGTAATATAGATTCTCCGGAGGCCTTTACAGGAAAAATTCTGGGAGTTCTTTCAAAGAGTAGAATAGTGGACTCCTACACAGGTCCCAACGGAGGATTTGAAATCTCACAGGAAAATCTGCATATAATTACAATTGCTGATATAGTCAGAGCTATAGATGGAGAGAGTTTTTTTAAAGGATGTGCACTTGGATTAAGCCATTGTAATGAGAACCAACCATGTCCGATGCATAACACAGTAACATCTATAAGAAATGAAATGAGAGAAGTGTTGCAAACAACTACTCTCTTTGAACTTGCAACAGGTATTGGAAACAAAGAGTTCATGCTTGCGCGTTAAACAAAATTTTGCTTATTATTTCGAGTATTTATTTGGAATTCTTCTGTTTTATTTGCCGATATTTTTGTCTTAAATAAGATATAACGTTTATTTTTAAGAATTAAACTTGAGATTTATCACTAATCACATATAACATATCATAGCTTAATTAAAAGAAAATAATTTCTAACTTTTAAAAATCAATCAGTATGTCACAGAAAAAGCTTTGGATTGCACTCTCAGCGGTTATTCTTTTTTCGTTTGCAGTACTGCTGTATTATGGAAATCAAATCTATCAAAAAGCACCACCGGTTCCTGAAAATGTTGTAAACTCATCAGGTACTGTACTTTTCACCGGTCAGGACATTAAAGATGGACAAAATATTTGGCAGAGTATAGGCGGACAAGAAATTGGTACCGTTTGGGGGCATGGTGCTTATGTTGCACCCGACTGGACAGCAGACTATCTGCACAGAGAGGCTCAGTTTCTCTTAAATAAATGGTCACAGGAAAATCATGGTGTTGATTTCGAAACACTAACAGCAGATGAAAAGGCATCTATGGAAAGCAGATTGCAAACATTTTTGAGAGAGAACACTTATGATGAAGCATCAGGGAATCTTATTATAGATAATGAAAGATATGAAGCATTTCAGCATCTCAGTGATCACTACTCCGGCCTGTTTATGGATAATCCCGAACTGGACAAACTGCGTTCATCTTATGCTATAGCTAAGAACACAATTAAAAGTGAGGACAGGATGCATAAAATGTCAACCTTCTTTTTCTGGGCTTCATGGGCATGTGTCACTAACCGACCCGGTGAAGATATTACTTATACTCACAACTGGCCGCCGGATGAGCAAATTGGCAATGTACCTACAAGTGATCTGATCCTGTGGACCGGCTTCAGTATCATTATGCTTTTAATTGGTATCGGAATAATGATTTTCTTACAGGCACGCACACGAGAGACGGAAATTCTGCGACCGGTTAACGATCCACTTATGAACCAAACCATCACTCCTTCAATGTGGGCTGTAAAAAAATACTTCTGGGTAGTAAACCTGCTGATTTTGGCACAAGTACTACTTGGAGTTATCACTGCCCATTATTCAGTAGAGGGAGATGGATTCTACGGCATTGATATCGCAAGCTTTATCCCCTACTCGATTACCCGCACTTGGCATGTACAACTGGCAATTTTCTGGATTGCAACATCATGGCTGGCTACCGGACTTTACATAGCTCCATCATTAAGTGGCAGAGATCATAAATATCAAAAGACAGGAGTCAATGTATTGTTTGTTGCATTACTGATCGTAGTTGCCGGATCATTAATCGGACAGTGGTTTGGAGTTATGCAACGCCTCGATCTGGTTAACAATTTCTGGTTCGGCCATCAAGGATATGAATATGTAGATCTTGGGCGCTTCTGGCAAATATTACTCGTCGTGGGCCTGTTCCTATGGTTAGGGCTGATGATGAGACCGGTATTGCCGATAATTAAAAAGGGCACTTCGGAAAAGGGATTACTCATACTATTCCTGATATCGTGTGCAGCAATTGCTCTTTTTTATGCAGCAGGTCTTATGTGGGGCCGCACCACGAACTTAGCCGTTGCAGAATACTGGCGCTGGTGGGTAGTTCACCTCTGGGTAGAAGGATTTTTTGAAGTATTCGCTACCGTAGTTGCTGCATTCCTTTTTGTACGCCTCGGACTTCTGGGAATAAAATCAGCAACAAATAATGTGCTATTTGCAACTGTTATATTTTTATCAGGAGGTATTCTAGGAACATTCCATCACCTTTATTTCACAGGAACGCCAACTGCCGTAATGGCTATAGGTGCAACATTCAGTGCACTTGAAGTGGTTCCCCTCGTAATTATAGGATTTGAGGCATATCATAATTACAGACTAAGCAAAGCAACTGAATGGCTCAAAGACTACAAATGGCCTATATACTTCTTATTGTCCGTAGCTTTCTGGAACTTCTTAGGTGCCGGTATTTTTGGATTTATCATAAATCCACCAATTGCATTGTATTATATGCAAGGATTAAATACTACTCCTGTTCACGGTCACGCAGCACTGTTCGGTGTTTATGGAATGTTAGGAATAGGATTAATACTCTTTGTATTACGTAGTATGTACCGTAAACATAAATGGAATGACAAGCTTATTTCGTTCACTTTCTGGACACTGAATATTGGATTACTGTTGATGGTTGTGTTAAGCCTGCTCCCTGTAGGACTTATGCAAACTGTAGCCAGTGTTAAAGAGGGAATGTGGTGGGCAAGATCGGCAGAGTTTATGCAGCAGCCTCTTTTAAATGTATTTAAATGGCTCCGTACTGTTGGCGACACTATTTTTGCAATAGGAAGTATCACACTTTTCCTGTTTGTGTATCAACTGACCATAATGAAGAAAAGAAAACCTACAGAAAGGAATCCTGCAGAAAACATTGAAAAATGATCTCAGTTTTTAGAGATCATTACAATATTAACAAATTAAAGATCAAGCTAAATGGAAATTAACAACCAAAGTATAATTGGAAAGATTGTTGCTGAAAACTACAAAGCAGCTTCAGTTTTCAAGAAATACAAAATAGATTTCTGCTGCAACGGAAACAGATCAATTGCTGATGCAAGCAGAAAAAAGCAGATGGACGAAGATACTCTTATAAACGAACTTAAAGAGGCAACAGGCGAAAAGAATCAGGGTGAAATTGATTTTAAATCTTTTCCTCTTGATTTGCTGGTTGATTATATAGAGAAAACCCATCATCGTTATATTGATTCTAAAATACCGGAGATTACCCCCTATCTCGATAAAATTGTTAGTGTACATGGCGACAATCATCCTGAGCTCTATGAGGTAGAACGGTTATTTAAAGAATCAGCGGGAGACCTTACGGCTCATCTCAGAAAAGAAGAGTTAATGTTATTCCCATATATCAGACAACTGGTTAAAGAGCAAATATCAGGAGAAAAAAAGCCTGTTACAAAAATAGGTGATGCAGCTGAATATATTGCTTTGATGGAGGATGAGCACGAAACGGAAGGAGAAAGATTCAGAAATATCAGCGAACTTACAGATGATTACACCCCTCCCTCTGACGCATGCAATACCTACAGAGTCACATTAAGCTTGCTTCAGGAGTTTGAAGAGGACCTGCATCGTCATATTCATCTTGAGAATAATATTCTTTTCCCAAAAGCAATTGCCTTAACTGAAGCAATGACAGATTAACAAAATTGGTGTAACTTACAAATAACACTTAAGAGGGGCTCATTTAGAGTCTCTCTTTTTCATTTATATTAAGAAGGTGATTATCTTTGCATATTAAAGATTCTCTAATGACAAGTCTATTAAGCAGAGCTTCTACTGTAATAATTGCAAACGGACGATTTCCCTCTCATCCTACACCTCTTTCATATATAGAAAAAGCTGAATATATTGTTTGCAGTGATGGGGCAGCAAATGAATTTATAAAAAAGGGCGGAAGACCTGACGCTATTGTTGGTGACTGCGACTCAATCTCAAAAGAAAACAAAAAGCTTTATTCTGATATATTATATCCAAATAGTGATCAAGAGACTAACGACCTCACCAAATCAGTTAAGTTTTGTATTGAAAGGGGTAAAAAAGAGATAGTGATTGTTGGAGGAACGGGCAAACGTGAGGATCACACCTTAGGCAATATTTCTTTACTGGCAGAGTATATTTCTGACGTAAATGTGATAATGGTTACAAACTGGGGGATTTTCACTCCAATATTATCCACCACAAAGTTTAAAAGCTACAAAGGGGAGAAAGTATCAATTTTCTCTATTGATAAGGTCAGATTAACCACCAAAAATCTCAAATACCCTCTCAACGACAGAGCTCTGAATAATTGGTGGGAAGGATCGTTAAACGTATCACTCGCAGATTGTTTTGAAATTCACACTACTGGCAGAACAATAGTTTACCAAGCATTCAGGTAGATGCATATTCCGAGATTAATTTATACCATATCACGCAAGACTTCCAGCGATTTAAGCTTTGGAAAATCATATAGATGCAGCCTGTAATATTCAATCAGATAATCCAAAATAACATTCCTATTCTCACGTGATAACCTAAAAAGATGCATATTTCCATAGTTTATTCTATTCAAATTAGCCAGATAAGCACTATACTGCCTGTTAAGGTAATGTGAATGAGAAGGCACATTACCTCTGAATTCACCATTGAGCAGATCAAAATAACCTTGATTATGTACATTATCCCAATTAGGATAAATACCTGTAAATCGTGTCAAGCCTATAATAAATGCAATATGAAAATTCGCCAACCCTTTATCAGCCGCTTCAAGCATCTCCACTGAATTCTTCACAAAATCATAAGTTAACTCATTATTATCAGATTCTCTGAGCACCCGAAGTAGAAACTCTGACAAGAAAAATGCCAGTGATACTTTTGTCATGTTATTACAAACATTATACAAAGGAAACTGCCTCTCCGCATCTTTAAGTTTGTGAACATCACGAAGCGGAATATGCTCAACCTCCAGATTAAGTACTGAAAGAGGAAAGAAAAGCGATGTTTTAATCTTCGCCTTTTTACTATGTGATATAGGTAAGAGGTAAGAGGCTGTTCCAAAGTTGCGTGTAAAAATCTTAACTATTGAATATCGGTCGCTATACCTGGAAGAGCCAAGTACTATACCCTCAGTTTTATAGAGCATAGTCTGTTTTGATTAATTCGTTTTGATTGATTTATTATGATTAATTTATTATTCTGTGAGCATAGCAAAGTTAAACAATAAAATATCTAATGTAAAAATAAAGCATAAAAAAAGCCCCGGGAAACCGGAGCATTTACTTCATTCAACTGCTGAGTATTAAAATCCTTTTTTCTTAATACGTGCAGCTTTACCACGTCTGCTGCGAAGGTAATAAAGTTTGGTTCTGCGAACTTTTCCTTCACTGTTTAGTGTTATACTGTCAATAAAAGGTGAGTTCATCGGGAATATACGTTCTACACCGATATTATCAGACATTTTTCTAACTGTGAAGCGTTTGCTATCACCCTGTCCTGATATTTTGATTACTACACCACGATACTGCTGGATACGCTCCTTGTTACCTTCGGCAATGCGGTAGGCCACTGTTATCGTATCACCACTTTTAAATTTTGGGAATTCTTTCTTTTCACCTGCGAAAGCCTGTTCCGCAACTTTGATTAAGTCCATCTTATACAATGCTTTATGTTAATAATTAACCTTGTTTGAACCCAATATAACGGAGCTTTTCCGACAGAGATTGAGCAAAGCGGTTGCAAAGATAGTAATTATTATTTTAATTTCCACTCAAAACATTATTTAATGTTTATTCTATTTTGACCCTTGATTCACTAGAGAAAATAATGTATTTTTGAAATTTCTTACACCACAATAGAAAATAAATCGAATGAAAATCAGGACAATATGGATTGTAATACTAGCAATCTCTCTGCTATCATGCAAATCACAATACCGGATAGCAGATATTAATGGAACCATTATTGAGGTTGACTCTACCTTTGACACTCAGTCACACACAAAAATGCATAATCTTATTCACTCATACAAAGTGGATCTGGATAATGAGATGAATGAGATTATCGGCAATTCTGTTGAACTGATGGAGTACAAACGACCGGAAAGTCTTCTGACAAATCTCACATCTGATGTTATGAAGGAATATGGCGACGAACACCTTCCAAACGGAGCTGATATCGGCGTGATGAATGTTCACGGACATCGTGCAACCATGCCGAAAGGACCAGTTACAGTGGGCAACCTCTATGAGATATACTCATTCGATAACACGATAACATTTCTTGAGTTAAAAGGAACAGATCTTAAGAAAATGTTTGATGCTTATGCACGTATTGGAGGAGCCGGCATATCGTCAAATGTCAAACTTGTAATTGAAGATGGAAAAGTAAAAAGTGTGACTATTGATGGCAAACATATTGATGATGATAAAATTTATCAAATAGTAACACTTGATTATCTTGCCGGAGGAAATGATAATATGAATGCATTCCTTAATGCAGTATCAGTAACTGATACGGGTATAACATTACGAGATATTATGATTGATTGGGTGAGAGAACAAACAAGGCAGGGAAATGAAATTAAATCAGTTCTCGATGGACGAATTGAGGTGATAAAATAAATCACGGAATAAGAATAAAACATGGAATAAGAATAAACGTTGAATTATGAAAACAACTTTACACTATTATATAATTTTCTTTTTGTTAACCGTCAGCTTTTCCGCTTTTCCTCAAAAAAGCCTGGTCATACTCCACACAAATGATACTCACAGCAGGATAGAGCCATTACCTGAAACCGACAGAACATTTCCGGGAAGAGGTGGCGTTGAGAGGCGTGCCATTCTAATAGATCAGATAAGAAAGGAAAACAAAAATGTGCTTCTGTTTGATGCAGGTGATTTTCTCCAGGGAACGCCCTACTTCAACCTTTTCAAGGGTGAAGTTGAGATTAAATCTATGAATCTGATGGGCTATGACGCGGTAACATTAGGTAATCACGAATTTGATTATGGTTTGGAGATACTGGAAAAAGTTGCCCGTGAAGCCGACTTCCCAATAGTTTCAAGTAATTACGATTTCTCACAAACCCCGCTTAAAAACCTTATTGAACAGTATGTAATACTAAAAAGAGGAGGCCTGCGGATTGGTGTTATAGGAATTAATATTCAACCAAGGGGCTTGATTGCAACAAATAACTACGAAGGCATGAAATTCCATGAACCGATAAAAACAGCCAACGAAACGGCAAATCTACTCAGATCAAAATACAAATGTGATATCATTGTCTGTCTTTCTCACCTGGGTTATCTTTCTGATCTGAATCTCGCAGAATCAACAAAGGATATCGACATCATCATAGGAGGTCACAGTCACACCTATCTGAAAGAGCCGGCTGTAAGGCAAAACTTAGAGAATAAAGATGTTAAGATATTCCAGACAAACGGAAGGGGTGTTTTTGTCGGCAGAATGGATATCGAACTGGAAAAAGCCCGTTAGAATAAGATGAAAAGAACATTACTATTATTTATTATAAGCTTGTGCGCATTAATCACTCAGGCACAAGTCACAACAAACCTGTATAAGCAGTCCGACAAACAATCACTGGAGCGTTGGGTTGATTCAGTATACTCATCCATGTCATTAGATGAGAAAGTAGGACAGCTCTTCATGCCTGTTGTTGAGTCGCGCAACGACTGGAAATCCAGGATAGCAGGATATATTCAAAAACAGAAAGTGGGGGGACTATTATTCTCAAAAGGCACTCTCTCGCAACAAGCAAGCATTACAAACTATGCACAGGAACTGAGCAATGTTCCTTTATTTATATCACTTGATGGTGAATGGGGTCTATCCATGCGCCTTCAGGACGCCCCGGCATATCCAAGAAATTTAATTATTGGTGCAATTCAGAATGAGGAAATTATTGAACTTTACAGTGCAGAAGTTGCCCGTCAATGTAAAGAGATGGGAATACATATAAATTTTGCACCGGTGATAGATGTACACAGTAATCCTGACAATCCTGTTATTGGGACCCGCTCTTTTGGTGAAAATCCAGAAAATGTAGCAAAAAAAGGAATAGCATACGCAAAAGGATTGGAAAATAACGGCGTGATGGCTGTTGCTAAGCATTTCCCCGGTCATGGTGACACATCAGAGGATTCCCATTTAACATTGCCGATAGTAATTCATAACAGCGAGAGAATAGAGAAGGTAGAACTTTACCCTTTCAGGCAATATGTTAATGCAGGACTCTCGGGAATTATGACAGGACACCTCAACATTCCTGTTTTACAGACCAAAGGATTACCGGCAACCTTATCACCCGAGGTAGGTATCAAACTTCTCAGGGAAGATATGGGATTCACAGGATTATCCTTTACAGACGCCATGGCAATGAAAGGAGTCTCAGGGCAAGATGATGCGAGCGTTAAGGCTTTGCTTTCCGGTAATGATATTATTCTAGGCGTAGTAAATCAGAGCAAGGAGTTTGAATCGGTAAAAAAAGCAGTTGCAGAAGGTAGGATTTCTGCTTCCCTCCTCGAAGAGAAAGTCCGCAAGATCCTCACATACAAATACATTCTGGGCGCACACAATTTCAAAACCATAAACACAACCAACGTTCACAATAGAGTAAACTCACCGTCAGCTGAATTAATACAAAGGAAAATTTATGACGGAGCAGTCACACTTATTAAAAACGACAGTAATCTTATACCATTAAAAGGATTAGATAATAAAAATATAGCATCCGTTGCAATTGGTGCACCTGCCTCAAACACATTCCAGAAGTATCTGAGAAAATATGCCAACGTATCTGCTTATCAATCACAGACAACTGCGGGAGTATCACAGATAAGTGATTTGAATAATCATGATCTTATAATTGTTTCTGTTCACACAGACAAGCTAAGTGATATAGCATCACTTCAAAAGCTTGCCTCAGAAAAAACAACAATATTCGTACTGTTCTCATCCCCTTACACACTCAACAAATTCAGTATGACTACCGGCACCTCACAAGCTGTGGTTGTTGCTTATGACAATACAGAGTTTGCACAAATAAGTGCAGCCCAAGGAATATTTGGGGGAATAGGTATGTCCGGGAAATTGCCTGTATCCTCCGAAAAATTTATAGAAGGAACAGGTATTGATACCGAAAAAACCCGCTTGAGCTACTCTTTACCGGAAGAGGTGGGTATTAATACTTCACAATTAGATAATATCGAAAATATAGCATTAGAGGGCGTTCGGCAGAGAGCATACCCCGGATGCCAGATTCTTGTAGCTAAAGATGGTGTTGTAATTTACGAAAGATCTTTTGGCAAATTAGATTACGGAGAAAGTCCTGAAGTCACAAATGAAACGGTATATGATCTGGCTTCTGTTACTAAAGCATCAGCTACACTTCCCGCAGTAATGAAACTATATGATGATAAAAAAATAAGACTACAGGATAATATTGGCAAGTTTGTAAAAGAGACCAAAGGCACTAACAAGGAGAATATCCGTATTCGCTCACTTCTTTTGCATGAATCGGGCATTGTATCATTCATACCCTATTACGTCACAGCAATAAATGAGAACAGCTATTCAGGCTCCCTTTTCGGATCACGCTCACACACTTTTCACGCACGTTATGCAGGAGCTTGGGGTCGCACAGATTACAAGTTCCATCCAAATATGATATCTTCAAACGCATCAGAAGAGTTTTATATGCCGGTAGCCAAAAACATGTATGCAAGTGATGAAATGCATTCCGCTTTACTTAAGGCAGTAATAGACACCCCTATACAAGGATCTGGTCGCTACAGATACAGCTGTCTGAATTTTATGTTATTAAAAGAAGCTATTGAAAATATTTCAGGAGTCGACCTCAACAGTTTTGTTCAAACTAATATATTTGAAAAACTGGGATCTACTACTACAACTTTTCAACCACTCAAATATATGCCGGCAGAAAAAATATCTCCAACAGAAAACGACCCTTTTTTCCGCAAACAACATCTGCGTGGCTATGTTCATGATGAGGGTGCAGCACTCTTTGGAGGCATTTCAGGTAATGCAGGTCTGTTTTCAAATGCCAACGATCTTGCCAAACTTTATCAAATGTGGTTAAATGACGGAGAATATGGTGGTGAGCGTTTTTTAAGTAAGGAAACTGTTCAACTGTTTACCACAACCAAAAGCAGCATCAGTCGCAGAGGTCTGGGTTTCGATAAACCTGACCCCAGAAACTCAAGATCAAACCCCGTTAGTCCGGGCACACCATTAGAAGTATTTGGACATGTGGGTTACACAGGAACATCCTTTTGGGTAGACCCCACCAACAATATGATTTATATATTTCTTTCCAACAGGGTTAATCCGTCAAGATCACCCAACAGACTCTCTTCTCTTGAAATCAGAGAAAGAATACAGGAAGAACTGTATAAAGCCCTGGACAGTAGTTTAAATTAGAGCAATTTCAACACTATGCAACAAATAATAAAGAGTGATAACCTGACAGATGATTTGGGAAAAGCAATTAAGAATATCAGTCATGATAAACTTTTTGTGCTTACAGACGAAAATACACTTTCAAAGTGCTACCCGCTAATCGAAGACAGTCAAGGTATTCAGCAATCAACCCTAATTGTTATTCCGGCAGATGACAATAACAAAACTATTGAAAACCTTAGCAAGGTATGGAAGGTCCTTACTGAAAAAGGTGCTACCCGTCACTCATTGCTCATAAACCTTGGAGGCGGAATGGTGACCGATCTCGGGGGATTTGCTGCCGCTACTTTCAAGCGAGGCATAAAATATATAAATGTCCCTACAACCCTTCTAGGAGCCGTTGATGCTTCCGTAGGCGGAAAGACAGGCATCAATTTTGAAGGTTATAAAAATGAGATAGGCTCATTCTACCCATCTGAACAGGTCATTATTTCATCTGACTTTTTTCACACATTAGGACACACCGGCATCTTATCAGGTTACGCAGAAATGATTAAACATGCACTTATAGAATCTGATGATGAATGGGAAAAGATACTTAATTTCTCACTTGAGGATATCGACTACACGCAATTAAATGATCTTGTTTACCGTTCAGTAGAAATCAAGAGAGAGATTGTAAAAAAGGATCCTTTCGAAAAAAATATCCGCAAAGCACTTAATCTGGGACATACCACAGCACATGCATTCGAAAGCTTTGCCATGGCCAAAAACAAACCAATCCCACATGGTTATGCAGTAGCATGGGGAATTATTGTTGAACTCTATTTATCTCACAGACTATGTGGTTTCCCTAAGGAAAAACTGCTTAAAACAGTTCGCTTTATTCAACAAAATTATGGGGCATTCGCGATTACTTGTGATCATTATGAAGAGCTGTTTGAAATAACCGGACATGATAAAAAGAATCAGGGAGGTATAATCAACTTCACACTCCTCTCCGACACAGGAAGTGTACAGATAGATCAAACTACTGATAAAGAAATGTTTTTCGAAGCTTTAGATTTCTACAGAGATTCTGTGGGGTTATAAAGATTCTGTGGGACTACAACTATTCGCCGGTAATCTCTTTAATAAAAATCCCCTCAGCCTGATTCACCCAATCATGGAATTTCTCATCCGGCGAATACTCCGGTATGAATTTAATCAGTTTACCCAGGTTAAACTTCTTTCCTGTAATTCCTGCACCTGATAGTCCCGCATCATAAGCATTAAATTCCTGTTCAACATGTACAGGAATCATCAGAATAGGTTTTCTGAAGTATAGTGCTTCGCAGACCGACTCAAATCCTGAAGTTGTAGCGTAAGCCTTGCTACCGGCCATGCTATGTAAAAACTTTTCGTCGTTCAGAGTATATAGTATCAGATTATCATCAATCTTAGTCACCTCTTCAGCATCTTTCTTATCCCAAAAGAACCGTAAAGGTATCTCAGGATGCTTTTTATGCCAATTCAAAATTTCTGCATAAAAACCGGTATTCAGCATATATCCATGAATATAATCACCTTCAGAAGGCTCAATTTCAAAAACCTCCCTGCGTAAAAGCGGCGGCACAGTCACAATCTTACCTGAACCCGGCATATCACGAAACGATAGTGCCAGAATTTTAGAAGCTCTGCGGGATGTTATCATCGAAAGCATCCTTATCAGAGAATATTTTACATCCTGCTCAGTTGAAGTTTTAAAGTTAGAATTAAGCAAAACATACTGATGTGCAAGGCAAATCATAGGTACACCCAACTTCTTATCCAGCTTGTATATCTGATAAACCATCCCGGTTATCATCTCATAAAAGTTAATCACAACATCAGGCTTGATCTCTCTTATAGTATCCCTTACCAGATGAATACTTTTCCTGTAAATAAAGGGACGAGAGATGTTGTTCATTACACTAAGAAAAATACTAGGCTTTCTATCTTTATAGAAAGAAGTAAAATTAGGACTGCTGTACTCATACAGAGGAGCCTGAATCTTATCTCTGAAAAAAGAGGGTATCTGCCTGGTCTCACTTGTGCCTACCAGAACAGCTACAACTTCATGTCCATGCTTTCTGAGAATAGATGAGAGCGACAATGCCTGTGTATAATGGCCCCTGCCCTCACCTTGAACAGTAAACAAAAATTTCACTTAAAAAAGGTTTTAGTTATTTTCAAATTCAAGTGCTTTTCCGGATAGCTTTTCAGAAACAATGCCATCTTTAAAAGCAATCTCTCCGTTTACAAAAGTTTTACTTATTGTATTATGGAATGTCTCGCCTTCAAAAGGAGACCATCCACATTTATATAATATATTTTCCGTACTTACCTTATACGATTCGGCAGGATTTATCAAAACCAGATCAGCAAAATAGCCCTCACGGATAAAGCCGCGATCTTTAACACCGAATAGTTTTGCCGGAGCATGACACATCTTGTCAACCACAAACTCCCTCGAATACAATCCGTCTTTAGCAAGCTCCAGCATCACCTGCAGAGAATGCTGAACCAATGGTCCACCGGAAGCAGCCTGCAAGCATCCGCCCTCCTTTTCACTCAGCAAATGAGGAGCATGATCCGTAGCAATCACATCAAGCTTCCCTACCGTCAAAGCCTCACGCAAAGCATCCCTGTCCTCAACACTCTTTATCGCCGGGTTCCATTTAATCATAGCTCCCAGTCGCTCATAATCCCGGTCGGTAAACCAGAGATGGTGCACACAAACCTCACCCGTTATTTTTTTATCTTCCAGAGGCGCATTACTAAACAGACTCATTTCGCGTGCAGTGGATAAATGCAACACATGCAGCCTCGAACCATATTTATCAGCAAGCTCAATTGCTTGTGCAGACGACTGATAACAAGCTTCGGCACTCCTTATTAATGGGTGACAGTCTATAGGCACATTTTCTCCGAACTTTTTTTTATAGAGATCAACGTTATCACGAATAATCTCCTCCTTTTCGCAATGTGTTGCTATAAGAGAATCAACTTCAGCGAAAATTTGCTGTAATGCTCTCTCATTATTCACCAGCATATTACCCGTAGAAGCACCCATAAACACCTTCACACCGCACACATACCTCTTGTCCACTTTCTTTAATTCAGCGATATTATCGTTTGTAGCCCCCAAGTAAAATGAGAAATTAGCAGCTGACTTTTCATAAGCCATCTCCAGCTTTCTCATTAGTGCATCATTTGTTACAGTCTGTGGGTTTGTATTAGGCATCTCCATATATGAAGTAACCCCGCCTGCAACAGCAGCCCTACTTTCAGAGTAAATATCACCTTTGTGCGTAAGTCCCGGTTCCCTGAAATGCACCTGATCATCAATAACACCGGGAATGAGATACAACCCGCGAGCATCTATAACCCTTTTAGAGGCATTCAGAACTCTTTCAGGCACCTCTTCCCTGAAAACTTTAGAAATCCTTTCACCTTCAATCATTACTGACCCGGTAAAGGACTCACCCTCATTGATTATAGTAGCCTTATTAATTAACAACATCACTTGTCAGTTTTCACTTATCACTTACTAATTTAACTTTAGGTTTTATCTTACCTGTCAGACTTCGCCATCTCAAATTAATAACACCAAAAAATGCTTCTCCAAAAATACTGGTATTCATTTTAGATGTCCCGAGTCGCCTGTTTACAAAGATCACAGACACCTCCTTAATCTTAAACCCAAGGAAAGAAGCAGTATATTTCATCTCAATCTGAAATGCATAACCTTTGAATTTAATATTATCAAGATCAATAGTTTCAAGCACTTTTCTCTTGTAACAAACAAATCCCGCAGTAGTATCATGCACCTTCAGTCCAGTTATAAACTTTACATACTTAGATGCAAAATAGGACATCAGCACCCTGCCAATTGGCCAGTTCACAACGTTCACCCCGGTAGAATAGCGCGATCCGACAGAAACATCATACCCATCATCACGGCATGCCGAATATAATCTGGGAAGATCTTTAGGATTATGCGAAAAGTCAGCATCCATCTCAAATATATATTCATAGTCTCTGGCTAATGCCCATATAAAACCGTGAATGTAGGCCGTCCCCAATCCCAATTTTCCTTGCCTCTCTTCTATAAAGAGTTTATCAGAATACTCTTCGGAGATCAGTCGGTGCACAATTCCCGCTGTTCCATCAGGCGAATTGTCATCAATTACAAGGATATCAAAACCTTTTTCAAGTTCAAAAACGGTTCGAATAATACTTTCGATGTTCTCTTTCTCGTTATAAGTAGGTATAATTACTAAACTATCGGACATTCTTCTTTAATTTTATATCAAAAGTACTGTTTTATAACGTAAAATCCAGTCTAATTAAAAAAGATTCTTATTTATTTTGTATTTCTAAAATATTTATATATCTTTGCACTCCCATTAAGGAACAAACATTATATCGCGGAGTGGAGCAGTGGTAGCTCGTTGGGCTCATAACCCAAAGGTCGTGGGTTCGAATCCTGCCTCCGCAACTATCGAAAAGACCGTCTCAATTGAGACGGTCTTTTTTTATATCTATCTTTTCAACCATCAATTCTCGTTAGAAAAAGAGTATGGCGCTTCAGATTTTTTTGTACCTCTTGCCTTGTTAGGCTCTTCAGACATCAAAATATCAATGTTTGCACCATTCATTAGATAAGAGTGGTTGAAATAATTCTTAGAGTAATCATTTCCATCCAGTTTTATATTTTCAATAAACCTGGTTTCATGCCTATTACCCGGAGCATTTATTTTAATCTCGTTTCCGTTCTCAAGATGTATAGTGATTTTTTCGAACAGTGGTGAACCGATAACATACTCATCACTACCCGGACAAACAGGATAAAATCCCATAGCTGAGAAAACATACCATGCTGAAGTCTGCCCGTTATCCTCATCACCGCAATAACCGTCAGGTGCAGGACTATATAATTTGTCCATCACTTCTCGTACACGATATTGCGCTTTCCAGGGCTCCCCTGCATAATTATATAGATATATAGCATGCTGAATCGGCTGATTACCATGTGCATACTGACCCATATTCATTATCTGCATCTCACGAATCTCGTGAATCACACCGCCATAATAGCTATCATCAAAAACAGGCGGCATAACAAATACCGAGTCCAGCATCTTAACAAACTCCCTATTACCACCCATCAGATCAATTAATCCTTGAGTGTCGTGAAAAACCGACCAGGTATAATGCCAGCTGTTACCTTCTGTGAAGGCATCACCCCATTTAGTAGGACTGAAAGGTGACTGGAAAGAATCATCTTCATTTTTCCCCCTCATCAATTTATATTCAGGAGAGTAAAGATTCCTGTAATTCTGACTCCGTTTAGCAAACAGATCTATCTCATTCTGCGGGCGACCAAGCTCTTTAGCAAGCTTATAAATAGTCCAGTCGTCATAAGCATATTCCAAAGTTCTTGCAGCATTCTCATTAATCCCTACATCATAAGGCACATAACCCAAGGTGTTATAATATTCATGACCGAGTCTTCCCGTTGAAGAAACCTTGGGATGCACGTTTTCAGTACCATGAAGCATTGCCTCATAAAGAGTTTCAATATCATAACCCCGCAATCCTTTAAGATAAGCATCCGCAACAACTGACGCAGAATTGTTGCCTATCATGATCCCCCTGTGTCCCGGACTTGCCCATTCAGGCAGAAAACCGCTCTCTTTGTAGGTATTTACAAGCCCCTCCTGTATCTCTTTATTTACAGACGGATACACAAGATTAAGCAACGGGAACAGTGCACGGAAAGTATCCCAGAAGCCGGTGTCAGTGTACATAAAGCCCGGCAGTACTTTTCCGTTATACGGACTATAATGAACAACATCACCAAAAGCATCAATTTCATAAAACTTGCGTGGAAATAGTGTAGATCGATATAAAGTAGAATAGAAAGTACGTTTCTGGTCAAGACTCCCACCCTCAACCTCAATTTTTCCCAGAACATCGTTCCACGAGTCTCGACCCTCCTTTTTAACAGTCTCGAAATCCTTGCCCTCAACCTCTTTCAAGTTTTGCCATGCCTGTTCGTAACTGATGAAAGAAGAGGCAACACGCGCTGTAACCTGTTCACCACGCGCTGTGTTGAATTGCACGATAGCTCCCGAATGATTGCTTTGCGATTTTTCCGCTTTTCTTTTCCCGACTACAGCATCTCGCACGTCGAAATATGTACGGAACGGTTTATCGAAGACAATCACGAAATAGTTTTTGAAATTATCGGGAACACCTCCGCTGTTACGGGTCGTATAACCGATAACCGCATTCTTTTCCGGCAGGACCTCCACAGAAGACCCCTTATCGAATGCATCGATTATCAGGTTTGCCTTGTCGGTTTCAGGATAGGTAAAACGGAAAATGGCCGCACGTTCAGTAGGAGTAATCTCGGTCGTCACATCGTGATCTGCCAGGTAGACACTGTAGTAGTACGGTTTGGCTACTTCAGCCTTGTGTGAAAACCAGCTGGCGCGTTCATCTTCGTTAAACACCGTTTTCCCCACAACCGGCATAATCGAGAACTGCCCATAGTCATTCATCCATGGACTCGGCTGATGTGTCTGCTTAAAACCATTAAGCTTATTATCAGTATAAGCATACTGCCAACCATTACCCATCTTCCTTGTCTGTGGCGTCCAGAAGTTCATCCCCCATGGCCGTGCAATTGCAGGGTACGTATTACCGTTTGAGAGCTCAAACTCTGACTGAGTACCCATTAGTATATTAACATAATCCACCGGATCGTTATAAGATCTGCCGTGAATATTCTCTATTGAAAAAATTGAGAGAAGTATAATCGCTAAAGTAAAAGTTGTATTTTTCATGATTTGATATGTTAAAACATCAAGCCCAATGTCAGGTAAATTCAATCATTCCTTTCGACAATCTTGATTGGGAATTTTTTCCTGAAAGCATCTTTAAAACTTATCAGCGTCTCAGTTCTCGACAACCCCAGCGGCTGCAGTTCTTTATGAATAATCCGCAACAGATCCTTGTTATTCTTCGCGTAAACCTTTATCAGTAAGTCATACTGACCAGTGGTATAATAGCACTCAACCACTTCAGGTATTTTCATAAGCTCTTCAACCACGAAATCGAAAGTTGAAGGAGAGGTTAAAAATATGCCTACAAAAGCACAAGTCTCAAATCCCAGCTTCTCAGCATCAATAAGATACTCAGAGCCTTTAATAACGCCCAGGTTGGTAAGCTTCTGAACCCTCTGGTGAATGGCTGCACCTGAAACATTACACGCACGTGCCACTTCCAGAAATGGAATACGTGCATTATCTACTATCATCTTAAGAATCTTCTCATCCAGTTCGTCTAAATCATGGTGCGCCATAAGTATACTTTTAAATTGTTACAAAAAAGGGCTATTCTCTACAAAATTAAAACAAAAGTTTATTATTCCAATAGTTTTTAAGCATAAAAAAACAGTCGCCGGTGATTAACTCAATCACCAGCGACAAGATTTAAAAACATGAGAACAAAAGTCAATCCTCCAATAAATGAATCACCAGTCCCGAACGCAACTTAGGCTCGAACCAGGTAGTTTTGGGAGGCATTATATTTCCCGTATCAGCGATCTCCATCAGCTGCTTCATAGACACAGGATACAGAGCAAGCGCCAGAGACATGTCTCCGCTGTCAACCCTCTCTTTTAGTTCATTCAGTCCGCGTATGCCCCCAACAAAATCCACCCTCTTATCACTCCTCAAATCCTTAATACCCAATATATCATCAAGTATCAGATTAGAGGTAATAGTGACATCAAGCTGCTCAATAGGATCATTATCATCAACAATACCCGGCTTAACTGTAACACTAAACGATCTTCCATCAAGATAAACCGAGAAGTTATGAAGATTTTTAGGTCTCTGAATTTCAGAACCCGTAGGCTCAACAACAAAATTCACCTCCAGTTTCTTTAAAAACTCATCAGGAGTCAACCCGTTAAGGTCCTTAACAACACGGTTATAGTCGATAATAGTCAGCTGACTATCCGGAAAACACACCGCCATAAAATAATTATACTCCTCATCACCCTTGTGATCAGGATTATTCTTAGCCTTCTCAGCACCCACAAGCGCTGCAGCAGCCGATCTGTGATGCCCGTCAGCAATATAAAGAGCAGGGATTTCAGCAAATATCTCAGTAATCCGTTCAATATCCCTGTTATCCTCTACCAGCCAGAAGTGGTGCCCCACCCCGTCAACCGACACAAAGTCATACTCAGGCCTTCCCGAAATCACCTTCTCAACAATAGCGTTGATCTCCTCATTATCAGGATATGAGAAAAACACCGGCTCCACGTTAGCATCCGTAACCCTCACATGCTTCATACGGTCCTCCTCCTTATCACGGCGTGTTAGCTCATGCTTTTTTATCTTACCCGTCATATAGTCATCCACAGAGGCGCCAAGCACAAGTCCATACTGCGTTTTGCCCTTCATAGTCTGAGCATAAACATAATACATCTCCTTATCATCCTGAACCAACCATCCTTTATCAACGAACTTACCAAAATTCTCTACAGCCTTTTCATAAACATCATCATCATGCTCATCCTTCCCCACCGGGAAATCTATCTCCGGCTTAATGATGTGATACAACGACTTCTCGTTACCCTCAGCCTCTTTGCGGGCCTCTTCGGAATTGAGAACATCATAAGGACGCGATGCAACATCCTTAACAAGAGCTTTGGGCGGACGCACCCCCCTGAAAGGTTTTACTTTCATACTATAGATATAATTATAAGTTTAAATATTCAACAAGTTATTTTCACAAATATAGTGATTATTATCTGAATAAACTGTTACATTTGTTCCACATATAAAAACAAACCCTACTATAGAACAACAAAGCCTTATGATACAAATTGCAGAATCAAAAATCATTGAAGCCGCCGAAAAGGGGATGGACGAATTCCTTAAAGTATTTACAGATGCATATCTCGAAGAGCTTGGCGGAGACATCACCAACGACAATATCGACAAGCTCAACGGCTATCAGCACACCCTACTTGCCCTGCGCTTTTTTGTTGAAGAGATCAATATAGGCGGCTTTGTTCAACTCATACAAAACGGCTATGGCGGCTACATATTTGACAACCCCACTGCCAAGTCGCTCCGACTCATGGGAGCCAAAGGGCTATCCAAGCTGATCTACAAAGCCAAAGAGATCTACGATGCCCACCGCGAAGAGCTGGAACGCGAAACCACCGAAGAGGAGTTCATGGCCATGTATGTAGAGTTTGAGCAGTTTGATGAGCTCGAAGAGAAATTTTTCTATATCGAAGAAGAAGAAACATTAATTGTTGCCCAATATGTGGATGAGAATCTGGAAGATTTTGCAGAGATAGTCTCCTGATGTTATACTACTTTTTTAGTTAATGTAATAAATTCTTGAATCACACCTTTCCTTTTATTTAAGTAAGAAATATGACTTTATTTCCTAAATAAAAGGGAACTTGACAAAATGTGTAAAATATTTTCGACTATGAAAGATAAATTCACTTCAATGGAATAGTGGTATCGCTTGATGACTTAGCACTACCATAAAATAAAGGCATTAAACATGTTCAGGCGTGGAGGCTGGCAATGTCACTCTTGATTTTTACATAACAAAGAAAGTAAATATAATAAAGAGTGGCACAGCAAAAAGTAATAAGTAATATACCGTTTCCCCAAATTTCGTATTCAAATTGGACTGAAAGCCAGTGAGAGATTTATCACTACCCACATTATATTACTAGTATTCTCTCCATATATTCTTTTGTATCTGCTTGACTTTCCAATTTTAGCATATTTACTACCACTGTGCAAATATTTTTGGCATAAATAGAAAAGTCCCAAGTGAAAACAACAGGATATTCCAAATGCTCCCTTTCAGTTTAATTGTTATCTGGACCTGTCCGCAATAAATTTTGTTATATTTGTGTGTCAAAAGAATCTTCACAGAATATTTCGCACACTATGAGTAAATATTTTATAACTAACGAAGGGAACAGAACCCTGTCTAGTATCATCAATAACATCCTGCCAAACAAGACTGCATCATTAGATTTCCTAGTCGGTTATTTTTACTTTTCAGGAATAGAAGAGTTGTATAAAAATTTACAGGATAAAAAGATGCGAATACTCGTTGGTCTGGAAATGGAGAATGATTTGCAGAACTTAACCCACAATTTCAATGCTTTTGTAGAAAAACGTAAATCCTCCAGATTAGATATTCGTTTAGATAATTATGAGTCAATTATCAAGTTATTTACTCAAACAGACCATTTTGAAAGTAAGAAGAAACTGGAAGCTTTTAAACTCTACTATGAAAAGATCAAGAATAGCACACTCGAAATAAGGAAAACCAAAGAGCCGTCTCATGCTAAAATGTACATTTTTTCATACAAAGATGAACATACCGAATGTGGCGAAATACCCGGCTCAGTCATAACAGGCTCCAGCAATTTAACATACAGCGGTCTGGTCGGACAAAATGAAATAAACGTCCGTTTTCAGGATAAAGCCGAATATAAAGAAGCTATGGGCATCTTTGAAAGGATGTGGGAGACAGCCATAGTATTAGCCGACAAAGATCATGTTGAAGAGTTTGAGGATAAAGTAATTAAACATGTCTGGTATGAGAAAATATATTCACCATATCTATTATATCTGCGTGTTTTATATGAGTACTTCAAATTAGACACATCTGAAAATATCTATACACCACACGATATAACAGATGGTAGATTTTATAACTTAAAGTACCAGGAAGATGCGGTAAGAATGGGTATAGATACCATTAAAAAACACAACGGAGTCATAATATCCGATGTTGTAGGTTTAGGTAAAAGTATTATTGCATCGACTATTGCGCATAATTTAAAGCTGCGTACAATCATAATAGCACCCCCTCACCTAGTTCCGCAATGGAATGAATATCGCGCAGATTTTAACTTTACCGCAAATGTATTTAGTCGCGGGAAATTAGATAAAGCTTTAGAATTTTATTTATCCCGACAGAGCGAAAATAGTCAATGGCTAATAATTGCTGATGAAGCACATAATTACAGAAATGAATTCACTCAAGATTACGATCTTCTTAAAAAACTGTGTGTAGGTAATAAGGTTATGTTATTAACGGCTACGCCTTTCAACAATCAGCCTTCCGATATCTATTCAATGATTAAGCTATTCCAAATCCCAACAAAATCAACCCTTCAAACAGTTGACAACCTGGGACAAAAATTTCGTGAGCTAATCAGTTCTTACAAAACACTAAAAAAACAGCACAAAAATAAAATCATATCTAAAGAAGAAATGAAACTGTCCATTGATAGCATAGCAAGTCAAATACGAGTTATCATTTCACCATTAATTATACGCAGATCACGTTTAGACTTAGACGGCATACCGGAATATAAAGAGGACCTTAAAAAACAAGATATTAAGTTCTCAAAAGTAAATCCCCCTGAACTGTTGGATTATGAATTAGGTGATTTAAGAGAATTATATACATACACACTGCAACGAATTTCACGACAGGGAGAAGATGGGAAACCTGTGGAAATTGATGACATACAGTATGAAGAATCGGGAGAAAATGAATTTAAAGCAGCCAGATACAAACCTGTAATTTATGTGTTGCCCGAATTTGAAGAAAAGGTAAAAAAAACCGTAGAAAATGCAGGATTCGAGTATAATCTCTTTAAAGGAGCTCAACGCAACTTGGCTAAATTCATGAGAACACTCCTTGTAAGGCGTTTCGAGAGCTCTCAGAAGGCATTTATGATTTCATTGACCAATATGCTCAACAACTGCAATAACATCATATACTGGGCTGAGAAAAGAGGTACTGTACCAATATTTAAAAAAGGGAAACTACCCGATATCGAAGAACTATATGAAACAACAAATGATGTAATTCCGGAAACAGCAGACACAGAATTAGAAGCCGCGATAGAAAAACTGGAAGCAAGAGGAATGTTTGAAATTAAAGTAGAATATCTCAAACCATCCTTCTTTGACGATCTTAATTCAGACATCGAACTGCTTCAAGATCTGAAAGACAGGTGGGAAAAAGTAACCCATGACCCAAAGCTTGAAACATTTATTGAAATTTTATCAGAACAATTAGAAAAAGACCCTGAAAGGAAAATAGTTGTATTTAGCCAATATGCTGACACAGTTGACTATTTAGGTAAAAAGTTGATAAAGAAAGAACTCCCGGTCTTTTCTTACACGGCTGCAAATGCCACAACCAAAAACAAAGAAACAATCAGAGACAATTTTGATGCAGGTATAAAAGAGTCAGAGCAATTAAACGACTACAAAGTGCTGGTAGCTACAGACGCTATTTCAGAAGGTTATAACCTGCACAGAGCAGGCACTATTTTTAATTACGACATACCATACAACCCCACCAGAGTAATACAGAGAATTGGCCGTATCAATCGTATTAACAAGAAGATGTTTGATGAACTCCACATCTTTAATTACTTCCCCACTGATATTGGTGAAGCCGAAACCCGCACCAAACAAATATCTACTTTAAAAATGGATATGATACACGCTATCATGGGTGAAGATACTAAAGTCCTGACATCAGATGAAGAGCTAAGAAGCTATTTCGTTGAAGAATACGAAAAAGCGTATGGTGAAAACGAACAAAAATCATGGGATACTGATTACAGGGCACAATTAAACCAGTTAATAGGCAGTGATGCTATGAAAGAAGCCCTGAAACTACCACTGCGTTCCAAAACAAGAAGGAAAACCGAAGAAGAGCTACCCGAAGGAATATTACTTTTTGCAAAAAAAGGAAATGACTTTGTATTCAAGTTTGCTACAGACAAAGATAATGCAACAGACATACCCCCTCAGGATGCTTTCAAATTATTGGAGTGTGATGATACTGTAAAAGGATTTGAAGTATCTGACAATTTTGAAGAAGTCTATAATTCTGCTAAAAAAGCACTATTTAGCGAGAACAACAATTCAGACAGTGAGAAATTGAGAAGAGATGCTTTAGACAAAATCAGAATTATAATTCAAGCAAAAGCATGCGATCCGGAATATTTGAAAGACCTTATGACAGTAATTGAATACGATGCAATATCAGGTTATGCAATACGATCTATAAACCGCTTAAAACCAAAAGAGTATCACCTGTTACCAGAATTAATAAGCATAGAATACATTAACAAAGCTCTCAGAACTTATGATAATATAAACCAAGGAGTTGAAACACTCATATTAGCCGAAGAAATAGAAAATATTTAAACTTAAATAAGACATGACACCTGAAATTAATTTTAATAATCCTTATAGCAGAGATGAATTTTTACCTTTCCTGGAATGGTTCCTCCCAGATGATTTTAAAGTAACAAAAGAAAAAATAACCGATCTTAATTTTACTGTCAAATATACTGAAGATGTAACCAAGTTGGGCACATGCGAAAGTCTCAAATTAGATGTATATGAAATAACACACGCATCAAATCACGACGCACGAGTAGGCATAGCTCAGGACGCTTTCAGACTTATGTTATACAAAAGCTACTATAATAGAGCACTGGTTATTTTCAAACCCGTAAACAGCAATAAATACCGATTTTCTCTTTTGCAGATAGAGGCAGAACAGGCTGAAAATTCATCACGTATAACACGAAGTTTCTCAAACCCGCGTCGTTACTCTTTTCAATTAGGTGAAGGAGCACATGTTAAAACACCAGAACAATTTTTACTGGGAAAAGGAAAATTAAAACCTGTAAAAGACGATATTTTCAAGGATTTACAAGATAGATTCTCGGTAGAAGTACTGACAAAACAATTTTATAAAGAGTTATCTAACTGGTACTTTTGGGCGATTAAAAACGTTTCATTCCCTAATGATATTGACGATGATACGGATAATGAAGACTATAATGAGGAAAATGTAATTAGACTAATTACGCGCTTAATATTTGTATGGTTTTTAAAAGAGAAAAAACTAATTCATAATGACTTGTTTGATGAAGATTTTTTAGTAGGAATTCTCAAAAAATTTAATTCTACAAGTACAGAACAGGATAATTATTATAGAGCAGTTTTGCAAAATCTATTTTTTGCAACATTAAACCAAGAAGTTGATCAGCGTGGTTTTGCTGCAGACGAAGGATATCTGATAAATCGTAATAATTTTTCAATTAAAAGCCTTTATCGCTACGAAAAAGATTTTAAAGATGAGAATACTGAACACATAATGGATCTGTTCAAACAGATTCCATTCCTCAATGGCGGTTTATTTGAATGCTTAGATAGAAAAATAAAAGATGGAAGAACTTACTACTGGGACGGTTTCAGTAGAAATAAAAAACATCAAGCTCGTATTCCAAATAACCTTTTTTTTGAGAAAGGGAAAATAGTGGATTTAAGCCAAGAGTATAATGACAAAAAAATGTCATCAGTTCAGGTAACGGGTATTATTGAGATTTTAAAAAAATACAATTTTACTGTTGAAGAGAATACTCCAATTGAAATTGAAGTTGCTCTTGACCCTGAATTATTAGGCAAGGTGTTTGAAAATCTCTTGGGCTCTTATAATCCGGAAACTCAAGAAACAGCAAGAAATCAAACAGGCTCTTTTTATACACCTCGTGAAGTTGTAAATTTCATGGTAAATGAGAGTCTGATAGCTTATTATCTAAAGAATATCCCTGATATTGAAGAAGAAGTCCTGAGAAACCTATTGAGTTATGACGACAATGAGGTTAATATTAGTGATGAGCAACGTAAATCGATAATTGAATTCACCTTTAAATCAAAAATATTAGACCCTGCATGCGGTTCAGGAGCATTTCCAATGGGTATACTCCAACAGATGGTTCATATATTAGGCAAACTTGATTACAAAAATGATTACTGGTATCAATTGATACTTGATCAGGCACTTAAAGAAATGTATAATATCTCTGGTGAAGATATAGATCAACAAAGGGTAGAAATTGACAATATCTTTGATAGAAAACTTAATAATCCTGATTATGCACGCAAGCTTTATCTAATTGAAAATTGTATTTATGGAGTCGATATACAAAGTATAGCAGTACAAATAAGCAAACTCAGATTCTTTATATCTTTACTGTGCGAGCAAAAACCCAACAAAGATTATTCTAAAAACTTTGGAATTAGACCATTACCTAATTTGGAAACAAAATTTGTTGCTGCGGATACTTTAAAAAGTATAGAAAAAGAAGAAGATGATTTTAAGTATTTGAAGGATGATACAATAAAGAAGTTAACTGATAGATTACAGGATATTAGAAGTAGACAGTTCTCTGTAACAAATGTAAAACAAAAAAACAAATTAAGAGAAGATGATAAAGAAGTAAGAAAGGATATTGTAAATGAGGTGACTAGATTGTATAAATACCACGCTGATGAGAATTTAGGGAACTACAAGAAGGAGCTTTTTAAAACTAGAAAGGAGCTCGAAATATTGAATACCCGACAAGATCAGATTGCAGAAAGTTTAGACCTCTTTGGAAATAAAACTGGGTTAAAAATTAATACAACACAACAAAAAAGAAATGAGCTGAATAATCGTATCAAAAACCTTAAATCAGTTATTGAAAAAGGTAGTGATTATTCTCGTTTAAATTCAGTTGTAAGACTTGCACAACAATTAACCTCCTGGAACCCTTATGATCAAAATCACCACTCTGATTTTTTTGATCCCGAGTGGATGTTTGGCTTGATTACCGGTTTTGACATAGTAATTGGCAATCCCCCTTATGTTCAATTACAAAACAACGGCGGTGAATTAGCAAAACTCTATGAAAATGAATCATATAAAACTTTCAAGCGCACAGGTGATATTTACTGCCTTTTCTATGAACGAGGCTGGCAATTACTGAAAGAAAGCGGTCATCTTTGCTATATAACCTCCAATAAGTGGATGCGTGCCGGATACGGTGAAGAAACACGGAAGTTTTTTACTAAAAAAACAAACCCCATTAAATTAATAGACTTTGGTGGCACTAAAATATTTGAATCTGCTACTGTAGACACAAATATACTTTTATTTGCCAAAGAAAATAACACCTTTTCCACACAAGCTTGTTTGATAAAAAATGGAGAGATAAATAATTTGAGCGATTAT
>ENA-UOOM01000386-UOOM01000386.1-fermentation-metagenome-genome-assembly--contig:-NODE-386-length-52324-cov-8.093631_pt1 | contig 52324 bp, 42 predicted proteins | sample MGYA00245781_ERZ724031 | MGnify/ENA primary metagenome ERZ724031 (study PRJEB28704, sample SAMN03018317) | fermentation metagenome | biome: anthropogenic terrestrial biome; feature: soil; material...
ATGGAACAAGGAGACTTGTTCGAAACAAGTGAATAAAGATTAAGATTTCCTGGTGCGTCGATGCTCAGGCCTGAAGCCTTCGATCCATCGACACTAGGCGACAGAATGTCGCCGTCGCAATAGCTGGATTATTATTTCATCTAGCTACTCGATAATAATTTCATAGCAATCATTTTTCCTGGTGACTATAGCGGAGAGGACACACCCGTTCCCATCCCGAACACGGTAGTTAAGCTCTCCAGCGCCGATGGTACTGCAGTTTTTCTGTGGGAGAGTAGGACGTTGCCAGGATTATTATTTTTCTGCTGACGCAATAGGGAGTCTGCTTGCGTATAATATAAGCACAAAAAAGGACCGGTTCACCCGGCCCTTTTTAGGATGATCGACTATTACCATACCTCGGGGAAGGCCATATTGGTATAGATTTCCTCTAACCTGGTTTTATGGCCCTGTTCCATCTTGGCCAGTTCTTCAAAAACGCCCTTCTGTTCATTGCTGTCGCTTTCCTGTGCAAAAGCCAGATAAGTTTTCATGGCTTCCTCTTCCTTCTTCATGGCCAGGGCGATGGCATCGACCGGTTTCATGTCCAGGGTCAGCGGAGGCAGTTCAACAGATTCGGCGACTTTGAAGTCAGCAGGGGCAGATTTAAACTTCAGGGGCTTGTCCGGATTCCTCAGGAACGCCGTTAAAATGTCGCGGTGATTCTTCTCTTCCTTGGCAAGCTCATCGAAGATTTGTTTCATTCCAGTATCCAAATTTTTCTGAGACAGGGCATAGTAGAAGTCATAAGCTTCAATTTCATTGTCGATGGCCATACTGATGACAGACTCATATGGTGTAAGAGCCATATCAAAACCCCCCTCAATTTTTATTTAATTTTACTAGAATAAGAAACATTAGACAAGATATTCCAACCTTAAGGATATTTAAATTCGGGCTCATTGCGGCTTGAGGACTGTCGACCGGGATGTTCCGGATGATGTGGAAGAAGCGTTTCCCAGGGTAATTTTACGCTAACGTATCTTGACGCGATCCAGTATGATTCTATTGACATATTCTTCACATGGGTCTTATAATGTAATATGTATAAAAGTATAAAAGAGTATTAACTTGAATAAAGGCAAACTCGCTGAAAGGCGGGGACGCAAAGCCACGGGTCTAAAGACGTAAGGTCAATGACAGCCGGGTTGCCAAGAAAAAGTATTCTTAAGGATATTTAATCTGCTTGGCGGCTGGCTGAAGCAGGTTTTTTAATTTAATACTAATCAGGACGGCGGGGCTTGAAGCCCCTTCACCGATAATGGCAAACTCGTCGAAAGGCGGGGACGCAAAGCCACGGGTCTAAAGACGTAAGGTCAATGACAGCCGGGTTGCCGAAGAGGAGGATTTTAAGTATCCGCTTTTTCTATACGGTCCGTCCTTAATAAAGGAGGACGTGCTTGATGCTGGCATCAAAAGACCGTATTGGAATCCTGAAAATTAAAGCATTTGTACTTTTATTATGCTTCATCTTCAATACCTTTCCGGCTAGTGCCTTGGCATCTGCAGAGGAGGTTATTATAGATACCGGGGCAATAAAGCGGGGAATTGTTGACATTGCTTATCGAAGTGACAGCCCCGAAAAGGTTAAGGTTGTGATCCAAAAAGATTCTCAAAGATATACCTATGATTTGAGAACCGATGGTTCATATAAAAGCTTTCCTCTTCAAATGGGTAATGGTGATTATACAGTAAGTGTACTGCAAAATACACAGGGGACTAAATATAAGTATTTAAAGACAGAACACGTTTCTTTAGCATTGCAGGACCAGAGTTCACTGTATTTGAACTCCATACAGAATATCGATTATGGCAGCGGCTTAGTTGCGGATAAGGCCGAAGAGCTTACCCAGGGCTTTACTACCGATGAAGCTAAAGTAGAAGCCATATACAATTACATCGTAGACAATTGCAGTTACGACTATGATAAAATGAGAACCGTGCAAACCGGATATATCCCTGATACGGACGATACATTGTTCACTAAAAAAGGTATCTGCTATGATTATGCATCGCTTTTTGCGTCAATGACACGAAGTGTTGGCATACCATGCAAATTAGTCAAAGGATATGCAGATAATGTAAATGGCTATCATGCCTGGAATGAAGTGGATTTAAACGGAGAATGGATGGTTATTGACACTACCTCCGATATGCAGCGGAGAGCAGCCCATAAAACATATACCATGGAAAAACCGGCAGCATCTTATTCCAAAACATACGAGTATTAAATTATTATTAAAACATACCCCCTGATAAATCGTCAGAACGCCTGCACATTTTATGCAGGTTTTTTGTTTTTCAAATTTTGTATTGGTGGAGATAGGACTCTTTAGTATAATTAAATCTACAGTTATCATGCCTATTTTTTACTCATCATAGAAATGTCCGGGGATTTATAGGAGAGCTGATTGAATTGATTGAACAAAAGCACAATCATACCAATGTTATAAATAACATAAAGATTTATACACTGGGTGAATTTAGAATTGTCTTAAGAAATGGAGAAATCTATAATACTTCAAGCAAATCAAATCGGCTTTGGAGTTTATTTAAGTTTCTTCTCATCAATTTAAATAAAGGAATTACTCCGGATATTCTTTTAGAAAACGTCTCTCCCGAAATAGATTATACTGACCCAACCAATGCCGTTTATAACATGGTTTATCGGTTGAGGAAACTCTTATCCAATGAATCAATTTTTGGAAATAGCAAAGAAATTATTTTGTTTACTAACGGATGCTACAAATTAAATTTTGACGAAGATGTCTGGATCGATTTCATTGAACTGGAAAAGTCATTTAATAATGCTGAAACCCAAAAAAAAGAAGATCCGCAGCGGTCGACAGAATACTACTTGAATGCTTTTGATATCTATGGCGGGGAACTCTTGCCAGAGCTTATTTATGAGAGCTGGCTTTTTCCCAAAAGAACCTATTACCGTAACTTATATCTTAAAATCATTGCGAATTTAACCAAGCTGTATGCAGATCAAAAGTTATACGGCGCTATTGTTGAAATCTGCCAAAAGGCAGTATCTATTGAACCACATGAAGAAGAGATTCAGGTGCAATTAATGGAAAATTTGATCCGTGTAGGGAAAATTAGAGAAGCAAAAGATTTCTATGAGAAAACTGTCAGTATCCTGGAAAAGGAATTTGGTATTCAACCAACTTCCGAATTGCAAAGAATAGCGCAATTGCTCAAATCAGAATATGTACAGATCAAGACCGGCAGCAAAGTCATATCTCAAATTTTGATGAACGACGCAATGAATGGGGCCTTTTTCTGTGATTATAGAGACTTCTATACCATATATGTATTAGAAAAAAGAAAATGTGAAAGATCAGGAAATGCACTTTGCCCAGTTTACGTTGAATTTGAAAACGAAAAGAATGTTTTTAAATCGAATGCCTATAAAAATTCAGCCATAAAGGCATTTAAAGAAACTCTGGTCAACGGTTTAAGAAAAGGGGACATGGTCAGCTTAATTAATAAAACACGGTTTTTAATTTTACTGAACAATACCGAATATCAGATCGTGAAGATGGTAATGGATAGAATCATTGACCGATTTCATAAAAGTGCTTTTAAAGATATTATCCTGGAGATAGAAGTTTGTCCTTCATTACCTAAGCCGAAAAGCAAGTGATACGTTATCGCCTTGATATTCCCATCGATTAGGTGGCTTAAAACCGCCCTCCCATTCTTAATCAAACTTTACCACACATAAAAACCGATCAATAATGTTTCCTTATGGCATCAATGCTTCTAAAACTGTATAAAATTTGCTGGGGTTCAAGGACAAATCTTGAACTTCATTTCTTGAATCAGTCGGCCCATGGTTTAGCAGGCAGGATGCAGGCCTAATAAGTGTGATTGAACTGTGAGTAATATATGGTAATTTTAGATCAACACATAGCATTGGGTGGGGATCAGATGAAAAAACATAACAAAGAGTCCATATACGACAGAGAACAGTCTGATAAAGAGCCAAAGGATAGGACCTTTATTGTTAAGGTTAAATATAATCAAAACTATAGCATGCAAGGTTCTATTCAGTGGATCGAGAAAGGTAAAATCGTCAATTTCCGTAGTGAGATGGAGTTGCTTTCCCTTTTAAGTGAATCTATAAACAATAAGGAAATCAGAAGTTGGGAGGATGATCATTCAATATTATTGATAGTAAAAGATGAGACTTCGTAAGGCTGTTGGCTTATAAGAGGGGATGCGATGAAGCGTGTTTTTATTTGGGCACTTTAAACACGATTGAGCAAGTAGTGCAACCGGCCTTTTCTTTATTTACATTAAGGCAAATAAGGAGAGGAGCGATACATAATGTCAAAGAAGTTATCTAAACAGCTTGAGAACAGGCAAAGAAATTGGGAAAAGAATCAGGCTAGAAAAAGAAGGCTACTGACACAGTTTTTACTGGGTGCACTTGTTGCTTCAAGAGTTTTTACGCCTGGTCTGGCCGCTGCGGATAATGAAATACCTGATATACAGATTCCTGCCGCGATATATAGCTATACATCGGACGATGACACAGATGCCGACGCAGACGCTGATGATGTTACCGCGATATATAGCGATGCCTCGGACGATGACACAGATGCTGACGCTGATGCAGACGCTGATGCTGATGCAGACGCTGATGCTGATGCAGACGCTGATGCTGACGCAGACGCCGATGCAGATGCCGACGCTGATGCTGACGCCGATGCTAAAGAACTGTTGAAGTTTAATGGTTTTCTCGATTTTTTCCTGAGCTCATATGATTTTGTGGGACCGGCAGTATTTGAAGGAAATGACAATAAAAATGATAGTGATTTTAAAGATGCTATCTGGGAATTTTTATTGACTAATAACATTGTGGATAATAGTGTGAATCAAGAGGAATTTTTTACTGCTTTTTTCAATGGCCAGTATAAAATAGAAAACGATCTGCCTCCGATAAATAAGGGTGACGGAACATTTACCCTTACTGTTTCTAGTAAGATGGCTGGGGCGACGATTGTTGTTGTAAAAGCTGGTAACGGCGGACATATATATTATTTTGAAAACGGTCTGCAGGTGGGTGAAAGCTACATTCTTCAAACAGCTATAAATAATGGTGGAAATTATGCAGGCATTAGCCATCTGAGTTTCTATGAGTTTGAAGACGATGATGACTCTGACGCCGATGCCGATAGTGACTCGGACTCCGATAGCGATGCAGACGCAGACGCCGATGCCGACGCTGATGCTGATGCCGACGCCGATGCCGACGCCGATGCCGATGCCGACGCCGATGCAGACGCCGATGCCGATGCAGACGCAGATGCCGATGCCGACGCTGACGCCGATGCCGATGCAGACGCCGATGCAGACGCTGATGCTGATGCTGACGCCGATGCAGACGCTGATGCTGATGCGGATGCTGACGCCGATGCAGACGCTGACGCCGATGCAGACGCTGACGCTGATGCTGATGCAGATGCTGACGCCGACGCCGACGCCGATGCCGATGCCGACGCTGATGCTGACGCCGATGCCGATGCAGACGCCGATGCCGACGCAGACGCCGATGCAGACGCTGACGCGGATGCCGATGCCGATGCCGACTCAGATTCTGACAGTGACTCGGATTCCGATAGTGATTCAGATTCCGATAGTGATTCAGATTCCGATAGTGATTCAGACTCCGACAGTGATTCAGACTCCGACAGCGATTCAGACTCTGATAGTGATTCTGACTCCGACAGCGACTCCGATTCCGATAGTGACTCTGACAGTGACGCAGACGCAGACGCCGATGCCGACGCTGATATCGATGGGGATGTTGATATACCGGATGAGGAAGTACCCTTAGGGGACGTGGATCCCGTTGGAGAGTTGCCGAAAACAGGTGCTGCAGGCAGTCTGCTGTCTTTGGCCGGACTGGGGATGCTTCTAGCCGGGCTGGGATTAAGAAGAAACACCAATAAGAAAGAATAGTTATCTGCTTAAGATCGGATCATAGCGGATTTATCAACGGAGCCTGATTCTTTATAATAGAATCAGGCTCTGTTTTGGTGAACCCTGTTTTATTGCCCGGGGGGCCAGAAGTTGCTGAAGAAAAGAACTTAATTCATGCTGCTTCCGAGGCGATAAATAAAATAAAGGCAGAAAGGAATATTTTCCATGCATTTTAATAACCCCGAAGCTATTGCTCTGAAAGCCAGGCTTGATCAACTGAAACAGAGGATCCTTGGGCAGGCAGAAGCAGTAACAGGTAATATGAAATTACATTTTGATAAAGATCCGAGGTATATTGTTTTTCTGTCTTTTAGTGATGGCAAGTCGCGTGCCTACGTATGTAATGGCATCGGCAATTCCATTGAATCGAGCTGGAAAAATGCAGTAAATAACATGAATAAAAAAGTGAAAAAGCTGAATCTGCAGCCTTTGTGGGTAAAAGCGGATCTGGTCAAAGATATTCAAGAGTATTCATTTGATGCCTTTATCGAGTATGTTTCCAGCATTAAGACTAATTATTTCAGAGAAGGCATCGCCCTGGATGAGATGTTCAATCTGGCTTTTTTAGAACAGGAAGTCAATGCCAATGTATTTATCTACGGCAATAAAGAATCCCCTAAAAAACAAATTTCCTGGAAGAATATCATGGCCCATATCAGATATAAACTGGGGCTTAAATTAGAATTAGATGAAAATTCCTGCAAGAAAGTATGGTTATTTTCAACGACTGGGTTTTTCCATGATGGAACTGATTGCTACCATCTGAATCATGATTGGCTCAACAATGGCCGCCGCGTCATAGAGGTTATTGATGAAGGCTTGCTGCGGTCAGTAATCGAAAAATCCTCAGGCTATTTGGCTGATCAAGTTGACGATTCAGGCAAGTTCCGTTATGGGTATTTTCCCTGTTTTAATAAGGAGATCCCAGGTTATAATACCCTGCGCCATGCCAGCACCACTTATTCTATGATTGAAGCATTTGAGATCACTAAAGATGAAAGACTAGGGCAGGCCATCATCTTGGCCCTGGATTATTTGGCCAATGAAGGGATAGAGTTGTTGGAGGGTGAAGATGGGGTTACCCGGGCATTCGTGGTGGAACGTACCAGTGACAACGAAATAAAGCTGGGTGCCAATGCAACCGCTATTCTGGCCTTTTCCAAGTATACCGCCGTGTTCGATGACCGTAGGTATGTTCAGCTGATGAAGCAGCTGGCTGAGGGCATCAGCTATTTTCAAGATAAACAAGAGGGATCCTACGTCCATGTTTTGAATTTTCCCGATCTTTCCATTAAGGAAAAATTCCGCACCGTATACTACAACGGCGAAGCGGCTTTTGCTTTGATGAGGTTGTATGACATAGATAAAAATGAGCGCTGGCTCAATATGGTGGAATTAGCCTTTGAATATTTTATCAACAACGAGTACTGGCGCCAAAAGGACCATTGGCTCAGCTATTGCTCCAATGAGCTGTTTAAACACAGGGCGGAGAAAAAGTACATAGAATTCAACCTGAAAAATGCCAGTGGTATTTTGGACTTTTGCTTAAGCAGGGAAACCACCTATCCAACCTTATTGGAATTATTAATGGCTACCTACAGCATGATAGAAAAAATGAAAACAGACCAGTACTGCCTGGAACTGTTGGATTCTTTTGATCAAGAGAAACTGATGGCCGCCATTGAACATCGTGTGGAACATCAGTTGAATGGCTTGTATTTCCCGGAGGTGGCCATGTACTATAAAGCGCCCCAAAACATACTATGGGCCTTTTACATCCGGCATCATTCTTTCCGGTCCAGAATCGATGATATCGAGCACAACATTTCCGGATACTGCAGTTATTTAAAGCAGATCGTTATCCCTGCAGGGCAGAATTGAATGATGAATATGCACGCTTGAGCCTGGTGCTCTTTAAAGGCATTTGTTACAGGAGTGGATACCATGCATAAAGGATGGTCTAAAAACGAGCTGACCGATATTATTGGTGGAAAATGGATCGTGGAGCCTACAGATGATTGGCACTGTTGGAATCTGGCAGTTTCGTCCAGCGGCTGCGTGGGCCAGGGTAATTTATTTGTTGCCATCGATAAAAATAGATGGCTTCAGGGCACAGGTAACATGGGGGTTTATGCGGAGTGGACCGATACCCATACCAACTTGCCCAACTATCAGCACAAAATTGTCGGTGCCATAGTAGAACGACATATAAAAGGTCTGGATCCCTCCATCCCCCAGCTGCTAGTGGAGAACTCTTATGATGTGATCAAAAAGTTAGGTTTAGCTGCACGCGATGCATATTCGGGAAAAATCATTGCGATTACTGGCACTTCGGGAAAATCTTCCACCAAGATGATGGTTGAGCATCTGCTGAAGGGAAAAGGCACGGTCGAGTCTACCCATGGAAATCACAACTCCAGGACGGGTGTGGCCCTGACTTTGGGAAAGTGCGTTACACAGCCCGATTTTATAGTAATTGAGGTAGCTATTTCTGCATTATGGATGCGTTCGGGAGGCATTTGTAAACTTGCTCGTCCCCATGTTGCGGTTGTAACCGAAATTGCTCTGGGACAAACCGGTGGAAATGTGAAGACGGTTCGGGAAACAGCCAGAATGAAGGCTCGTATTGCCCAGGGCATCCAACCTGGAGGAATAGCGGTATTAAACCGTGATATGCCGGAGTTCGATCTGGCAAAATCTGAGGTTATAGCTTACGGAGCCAATGTAATTAGTTACGGATTTCATGAAGACGCTGATTTTCGGGTGGTTGAATGGCGGCCGGTGGATGATGGTTCCTGGGTCAGGGCGGTTATTGGCGATCAGCACATCAGGTATCATTTACCGGCCCTGGGAAGGGGAATGGTCTCTAATTCACTGGCTGCTCTCGCTGCGGTGCATGCGCTGGGAATCGATCCCGCTGAGGCGGCGGATCGTTTACAAACGATTCATTTAAAGGAATCCGTTTTGGAACCACTCAGCGCAGAATTGCCCAAAGGCGGCACGGCATACATACTCGATGACAGTTACAATGCAACAGTCGCTTCAATGCTGGCTGCTTTTGAGGTCTTTAAAGTAAATGCGGCTCAACATAAGGGTAAAAAAATCTGTATTTTGGGGAGGCTTGTAAACTTAGGGGACAGCGCCGGGGCAATCCACAAAAAACTGGCCCGACCTCTGATTGATACAGGAGCTGACTTGGTATTTCTGTATGGAGATGAAATGAGATATTTGGTTGAAGAATTACCGGAAAAAATGGTAGCGGGCTTCTATACTGACATTAAGACCTGTGCAAGGGATGCGGCCAGCATACTGGAACCCGATGATTATGTTCTGCTGAAAGGGTCTCGCCGGGCCAATGATTTCGGCCAGATTCGATCCAGTTTATTGTCGGCAATACAAAGGCAGCATGAGCTGCCGCCATTCACCCCCGGAAAGAGGGGGCTCTTATCCAACTCTAGGTATGGGCTGCAGGCAGTCGATGCGGAAAGCGGAGAGACGCTTCTAAGTGCAGGAAACACTCATATTCAAGTGAACCGCGGTCTGGGCAGTTTGTTGCTGCTGGCATTGTTGCTGGAGAATATCGCCAGGGGGAAAATGAAATTAAATGAGTATGTAACCATAAATTCTTCATCGGCCAGAGAGGCAAAAGCGTCTGCCGCAATCGGTTTTGAAGAAGGGGAACAGGTATCGCTTTATACATTGTTGAGCTTATTAGTCTGCCGGAATTCGCCAGACGTGGCATTGGCATTAGCAGAAACCATGTCGGATAAGACTTCGGAAGCCTTAAAATCTTTAAAAAATTTGGCCCGGCAGCTGAATTTGAGTGCCAGTGCCGTCGAAAATATCAGCGGCAGGCCTACAACTAAACCGCAGTACTTTACTGTAACAGATCTGAGCAAAGTGGGAAGATATTTCTTTTCTTTGCCTCCCCAATATTCAAAAATCCTCAACACAACTATGGTGGAATACAAAGGCAGGTTGTTTAATTCCACCAGCAACCTGGTGGCCAGCGGAAAAATATATGGCGGTTTCCTTTTCGGGCCGAGCAATGGGGAAGGAACTGTCTTGACTTATATAGGGGGAAGAAAAGTCGTAATCTCAGTGTGTGGCGCCAGGGATAGTTTTCAGCGCGATTACTTGCTTGCCGAAGCCATAGACCGGCTTGCAGGGACGGGGGACAGGGCGGATAATCCGATGATCAGAAGGGGATTCAACCTCCCGGTTGAACAGCCATCTATTATTCAGTTTATTGGTGATACCTATTTCGGGGAGGATTATACCATCAAACGCCAAAGAAGAGGAGAAGAAGATGCACTTACAAAGTATGGCTATGATTATTCTTTTGAAGTATTGCAACCTTTCCTGGCCCAGGGAAGTCTGAATATCGCTAATTTTGAAGGCGTGCTCACTGATTTAACTGCTTCGCCCCTGAAAGGCATCAAGCCATTTGTATTAGGCGGGAGGATTCAAGAAAGCATCCGTTCTTTAAAGAACAATCATATTCATGCTGTGACTTTAGGCAATAACCACGCCATGGATTATGGTTCACATGGACTTAAATCAACCCTCCAGGCCTTCAATGAAGGAGATATTCCATCGGCAGGGGCGGGATTAACAGGCAGAGATGCCAGCGAACCACTGCGAATTAGCATTGGAGATGGTGAAATTGTCATATATAGCGGCTATTGGTACCGACGCCCGGCACATTATGAATTTGAATCATATGCTATGGGTAATCAACCTGGCGTAGCTTGCCTGAACGGCGAGCTGATGGAGAGGATCGCCAAAGACAAACGCACTAAGTCCTCTCAAGCCTTTACCATTTTAGTTGCCCATTGGGGCACGGATTACGGACCGATACTGAAAGAACAAATGAATTATGCCAAAACATTTATGGATTGCGGGGCTGATCTGATTATCGGCCATGGTGCACATTTGATGCAGGGAATTCAACAAATAAACGGTAAATGGGTGCTCTATAGCATCGGAAATGGCGTCTTTAACAGTAATGGAGAGTACCAACAGAGAAAGATGCCGCCGTATAGTTATTTGCTGCAGCTAAGAATTCAGGAAAAAGGCGAAAAGTGCATTCGGCTTTATCCAATATTTACTGATAATTTAAAAACATTTTGGCAGCCTCGTTTTGTTACTGAAGAGGAATTCAGAGATGTAATTGCATATCAGACGCAGTTGGGTACACCCATTGATCAGTTTGATATCGGAATGGATGCATATGGTTATTACACCGAAGTCAAAATTTGAGGCTGGTTGTTTTAAGCGGCATATGAGATATTAGATCATGAAAGAGGACCGGTTGCTTCATCAGTATTTGAAGAGTTGGCAGGATCATGAAACAGGAGAGAAGAAATTTTTATTTAAAGTGTTTGGGCGGCCTGCTGGTGCTGGGCGGCTTGTTTTTGCTTGCTTTTCCATACGTTCAAAGCATATACGACCAATGGGCTCATCCAATTGCCAACATTCAGCCCGCAGAGCAGAATCCTCTACCCTCGGAAACCACTACCACAACATCCCCGGCAGGCCAGCCCCGGGACTTCCTGCCGATTTCCGGTCGCCTGCTTATTCCCAGCCTGCAACTTGAACTGCAGATTGGCTATGGGGTTGAGGAAGAAGATCTGAAGAAGGGGCCTGGTTTCTATCCCCAAAGCGGCTATCCCAGCCTTGGCAATGTAAGCATCGCCGGTCACCGCAATGCCTATGGCAGTCCTTTCCTGCATTTGAACGAATTAAAACCTGGCGATACCATCGAACTCTACTATGACAATGCTCATTATATTTACAGTGTGGATCGTGTCTATGTTACCCACAGCCGGGACTGGAGCGTAGTAGATCCCACCAGTGAACCGGCCATCACGCTGACCACCTGCACCCCTCTGCGTCCGGTGGACGGCCATTACGACCGCCTGATCGTGCGGGGCTACCTGCAATGAAATCATTATTAAATCATGCTGCTTTTTTTCATCATCATCTATTGAGTCATCTTTACCCATGATTGAGATGTTAACAGCACTCAGGGTTTTATTTACATAGGAGTACTTGCATTCGTGAGTGGAAAGTCATGGCAAAGGTTTGGTGGTTGAGGCTAAAGTCAAAAAGGACCGGATGAACCGGCCCGCATATTGGCATAGATTTTCTCTAAGCTATTCAACTTCAGCTTTTCTCTCTGTATTATCCGCTTTCGGCAGACGTCCTGCCTTGAGCAAGGCATCTCTTAAAATATACTCGATGTGGGCGTTTACGCTGCGCAATTCATCCTGTGCCCACCGTTCCAGGGCGGCATAGATGTGGGGGTCAATACGCAGTGGAAAGCTCTTTTTTATACTAGCCATGGCCTTGCCTCTAATATAAGGTGCTGGTATTCAATATAGGCTGCGCACCCCGCTCAGAAATGATGGCCACCAGCAGATTATTGATCATTGCCACTTTGCGCTCTTGATCAAGTTCTAATATGCCGTCTTCTTCCAGGCGCAATAGAGCCATTTGCACCATACCTACCGCCCCATCGACGATTATCTGCCGGGCTGCCAGTATTGCCGAAGCCTGCTGGCGCTGCAGCATAGCACTGGCTATTTCGGTGGCGTAGGCCAGATGGGTTAAGCGTGCTTCCATGACTTCGACCCCCGCCAGGGATAGCCTCTCTCGCAGCTCCCGGGTTAACTCTTCGGCCACAACATCAGCGCTGCCGCGCAGTGACAGGCCCTCTTCACCGTAACTGTCATAGGGATATTTAGTGGCTACGTGGCGCAGTGCGGTTTCACTCTGGATCTCCACAAACTGCTCATAATTGGTGACATCAAAGATGGCTTTGGCGGTGTCAACAACCCTGAAAACCACCACTGCCGCGATCTCTACCGGATTGCCCAGAACATCATTGACTTTAAGGGTTTTGCTGTTAAAGTTACTCACCCTTAAGGAAACCTTGGTGCGCATAGAAAAGGGGGTGATCATCCAAAAACCGCTGGCAGTAACGCTGCCGATGTAGCGGCCGAAAAAGGTGATAACCTGAGCCTGATTAGGTTGAACCACGATAATAGAAGAGCAGATCAGAATCGCTGCCAGTATGGAGATTATTCCCAACCCAATGGACTCGTTTATAAAACCTAATACTGCTACGGGAATCAATATGATGCCGACAAACAGAGCCAAGAAGCCGTTGATCTTCCAAGCACTTTTTTCAATCATAAAAAAACCCTCCCTTAAATTTAATCATACCTGATATGTAAATGATATCATAATAATATACAAAGAACCAGGCATCAAGTGGCAATTTAGAGTGGCAAATTATGTTTTTGCCCTGGAAAGGAGATCGATCAAAGGTGTGGTTATGTGTTTCCGGCATGGAAAAGCAATATGGTATATTAAAGGCGGGTTCGATCGAAACGGCGTTGGTTTAGCAAGGGAAACCAACGCCTCTTTTGGCTGTTATTGAATTTCAGCGGCGTAAGAAACCGTATTGCGGCCCCGTTGCTTGGATAAATAGAGGCCTCTGTCTGCGAATTCGATCAAATTAACGGCTGAATCGCCGTCTTCCGGGTAAGAGGCTACTCCAATTGACAGGGTAATGTCCAAATCAGGAAGCGCTGCGGTCTTTTGTCTGATGCGTTCGGCTACATATATGGCATCGCGGACACCGGTTCTAGGCAGGGTTACCATAAATTCATCCCCGCCATAGCGCCCTATGCTGTCAACTGCGCGGATAGACTGGTGTATTACCGCAGACACTTGCGCCAGGATTTGATCTCCCACCAGGTGCCCCAAGGTATCGTTGATTTCCTTAAAATAATCGACATCGACCATCAGTATGGTGAAATTTTGCTGGCTCTGCAGCAGCTTTTCGATTTCATCCATGATGGCGTTTTTATTGTAACACTTGGTAAGACTATCTAACTTATTGATATCCAACAATCTTTGATGGGTGTGTTCAAAATCTATGGTTCGTTTCAGAACCTCGTACTTGACCGATTTCTCCCATTCTGCCAGGCGGCGATTGGCTTCTTTGACGCGGTTGTCGAGATCGTTCTTGATATTATGATAAAAATAGAGGAAAAAGCTTCCCAGGCTAAGTCCTTGCAGAACAACATATATTATCCGGTTCGACAGTGAATCCCCCTGCAATGCTATGGGCTGCGCCCCCAGCAAAAAAAGCAGGCCCAGAGTTAGGGCGGAAAGGTTTTTACAGCCTTTCCTGGATTGAAATAAGGCCGGGATCAGGAGTACCATGTTTAAGTAAAGCAAAAAACGGTTTAATCCGGGCAGAAGCGTTTTCCAGTACGGGAGCCAGGATAATGCGATCAATATAAAAGGCATCAGGTATGCTGCCAGTATGAAGGTTCGCGCGGGAAACCCCTTGGAGGGAACAGAAAAAATTACCAGGAAACCCAGAATGACAACAGTCTGAGCACTGATAAACAGGGCTTCTGCGGTCGCATAAGGCGGATATAGATAGAGGAATATGAAAACCAGCAAAGGGGACAAAAACAGCGGCCCAGCCCAGCGCAAGGATCCGTCCTCGCGGTTAAACAGGTGGTTAATAACCACAATCAAGAGGCTGAAACCAGTGATCAATAAAAATAGTATCTGCCCTGCCAGACCATTTTGAAACATTGTTTTATCTCTTTACGGTGACTATTAATCATCAGGAGCGTAATAAGCATTCCTTTAGTTTAATATAAGTCAAGCAACAGCTTATATAAAGGGGAATTTTCAGAATGAATCTGTTGGAACAAATTATTGTTAATATAGGCAGTTGGGATAAGGCTGTACAACAATGGGCAATCACCAATCATCAGCCTGAGTTGATAGGGCTTTTTACCTGTATAACCGGATTGGGGAATTCGACTGCCCTGATTATACTCTGTGCCCTTATTTCCTTATTGCTATTTTTAAATGAACGCTGGAACCTGTTCTTGATACTGGATGTGGGATTAACTGCTGCCTGGTTGTCCATGGCCTTTCTCAAAGCACTATTCGGGCGCCTTCGCCCCCTGGGCGAGCATCTGGTTTATGCCGGGGGATTTAGCTTCCCCAGTGGTCATGCCATGCTTTCTCTGGTATTTTACGGGTTTGTGGCTTACATTGCTTCACTTTATCTAAAAGGCCGCTCCAGGTGGGGCGTACAGCTTGCGGCAGGATTGATCGTATTTTTAATTGGGGGCAGCCGGGTCTATCTCAATGTCCACTATTTCAGCGACGTAATGGCCGGATTTGTTATCGGCGGTTTATTTCTGTTGATCATGATACGAACTCACAAATGGATGGAAAAGAACGTGTTTTAAGCCATCTCTGCCGGGAGACTGAAGAAGGTCGGATTTTAATTTTCAATTATTACGAGTCTGCTCGTGTGTAAACTTGGGAGGAGCCCCGTATACCGAACGGCGCGTATGGTTCTCTGGGGGTCTGGGCCACCAATTGGGTAGCCCTTTTACCCGGAGTCGGCTACTCAATTAATGGGTAGCCCCCTGCCCGATTGGACATGATTTTCCTCGGAAATCCTGTAGGCCTTTGTTAAGCTCACAGTTGAGTTGATTACAGTAAAGCATGTTTTTTCATCAACCGATAAAGCGTACTCTTGGATACGTTCAATCTATGGGCGATCTTTTTGCGGTTGCCATTACAAAGCTTCATTGCTTCCAGCAGTTGCTCTTTTTCAGCACTGTCAATCCTGGTCTGAAGCTCATGTATGTTTTCCGGGATTTCGAGATCTTCTATTAATGAACGCATGAAATTGGGCAGGGCATCCACGCCAACGGTGCTGCCTTTGCAGAAGTTCATCGCCGATTCTATGACATTTTTTAATTCACGTATGTTCCCGGGCCAGTCGTAATTCATGAATACATTCAAGACCTCAGGGCTGAATCTTAAGACTGACAAGTTAAGGTTTTTATTCATTTCTTTCATGCCATATTCAACTATTTCGGGTATGTCCTCTTTTCTCTCCCGGAGTGGAGGCATATTGAAATTGATGACATTGACCCGGTAATAGAGGTCTTCCCGGAAACTGCCTTCATTAACCAATGCTAACAGGTCTTTGTTGGTGGCGGTAATAACCCTTACATCAATGGGAATGGTAAGTTCTGAACCGAGACGTTCAATTTCTTTCTCCTGCAACACCCGCAATAGTTTGGCCTGCATCGCCATTGGCATATCCCCGATTTCGTCCAAAAATATGGTGCCTCCGTTGGCCAACTCAAATTTGCCCATCTTTCCGCCCTTGCGCGCTCCGGTAAAGGCCCCTTCCACATAGCCGAACAGTTCCGATTCCAGGAGGGTTTCGGGAATAGCGGCGCAGTTGACTCTTATAAAGGGCTTGGAAAAGCGGCCGCCATGGAAATGTATGGCCTGCGCGAATAATTCTTTGCCGGTGCCGCTCTCACCGGTCAATAATACCGTTGAAGGCGAATCCGCTATAAGCAGCACCTTTTCTTTCAGATCGCTTATGATGGAGCTCTTCCCTATGATGTTATTGATTCCCCGGCGGGCTTTATGGATCTGGCTGAACTCATCTTTATATGAATCAAGTTCAATAATGGTCTGGGAGACGTTGGACATGATATCCCTGGTCTGCAAACCGGCAATCATATCAATATATGAACTGCCATATTTCTTTTCCACATCTTTGGGGTCAATGCTCAAGTACTTGGAAAATACTCCCGCGAAGTTGTTTTTTTTGTAGACCGGCCTTCGCGAGGTAATATATTTGCGGTTGCCAAAACGGGAATAAGCCAGGGGTTGTAGGGTGCGAGTCTTTAAAGTCCGGTCCAGGTCTTCATCATGAAAAAATTCATCGACTTTGTGTCCGATCATGTTTTCCACAGTGGTATGGTTGTAATCGGCAAAGGCCTGATTCACATATCTGATGATGCGATTCTCATCGACATAGATCATGCCCTCATAACGGCTGTCCAAAATGCTGTGAAACATTTCTCTTTCCATCGCATAAGCGGTACATTGCCGGTGTATATAGCTGTCATTTACCAGAATAAGCAACCCCCCGGCAAGATCGCTTCCAAGGGTATACTGGGAAAGATCGACAAAGGCAATGAATGGATTCTCTTCTACGAATAAGTTCTCTAAAACCAGGTCAGGAATCAGTTCAGTGATGTTGGAACCAACTGTTAAAACCTGGGCGACACTCTCACTGCCGTAACGGGCCACTATCGTACCGGATGAATCTATGACTGCCAGGGGTGTATTGTGATCTAGATCACATATTTTAGCGTTATATTTCGCTAACAAAATAAACCCTCCTAACTTCCGACAAACAGGTTAAGATAAACGGGCGTAAACCTCTCTCTATATCATTCGTAGCTCATCGCCCGCAAAAGATATGCAAAGAAGCAGAGTATGTTGCTTAACCAAATAAAATAGACAATTGGACTACAATATTTATTGTAAAGGAATTAATAGCCGGAATCTATACATTTCACTCCTTGATTCAATGCTCTGTTGAGCCCTCTGACCGATCTTAGACTGTTGTCGAAAAATGTATTGGGTTATTATAATATTTCTTTCCCCACTATATACCCAATGGCGGGTCACTCATTCATGAGACTGGTTGGGGTGAACTTTAAACTTTGGCAAAATTAGCGATTCCGCCAAGATAGGGCTCAGTAGCTTTTACGCTTTCGGGATTTTTGGGTTTTGGCCGCTTTGCGCTCCCGGCGGGCCTCTTCTGAATAGATCTGCCGGTTTTTCTCCTGTTTTTTCTGCCCGCCCAGATATTGCTGCTCCAGCCCTTTGAGCAAAACCAGCGTGTGCCCGGCGTCAAAAGTAAGGCAAACCGGCAAATCGGATTCACCATAGACCACCTTATAACCTGAAGCCTTAATTTCCGGCCAGGACTTGAGAAGTTTCCTGACCTCGGTTTTGATCACGGAAAAGTTGCGTTCACTGTGGTGGCCTTTGCCATGGTTGATGTCGAGTATATCCACGCCGTGATCCATGCACCATTGCAGGCTGCTGCGGGTCTTTTCCAGCGCTTCGTTGAGGCCCAGGCCGTGCAGGTTCAGGGTCTCCATTTGTTTCACTCCTTTAGATCTCGATTACTTGGGATAGCGGTAATGTCCGATGATCTCCCATCTCAACAAAGCGTCTTCCTCCCTGCACACACTGGCGTTGTGTATCACCAGGGGTATGCCCTCCTCATTGCGGCGGTCGCTGACAATGCCACAGTGTTCGAGTCCATTGGAAAAGCGCCAATAGACCACATCGCCCCACTGCCACAGTGTCTCATCACTGTGATTCTCCACAGACAGGGTCTGACCGTGGCGCTTGAAATAAGCCATCTGATTGGGGACGCGGCGGTGGTCAATATTGGCATCCGGACCCTTCAAACCCCATAGCTGCGGGTATTCGGAAAAGCGGTCCCGCATATCCTGGTGAATCAAGGCCTGCAGGTCAATACCGGCCCTGCGAAAGGCGCGTATCACCACATCGGTGCATGCCCCCCTATCAGGGGCGACGTCCCCGCCGGGGTAGCTCATCACCTGATAAGAGGCGTCATAACGCGTGCCGTTAACGGCTTCAGCCCTGGCCCCCAGGAGGATGAGGTCCGGGGTCTTTAACTGGTCTGCCGGGATGCTTTCCACCGGAGAAGGCGGCAAACCCTTTTCAACCGGAATTGGTATCGTAATTGGAGCAAAATCCTGTTTTGAAAAAAGGCCCCAACCGGCTATGATGCAAGCCAAGACCGCTGCTGTTGCTATAATTCGGAAGCCCGGCTTCAAATCCAACCTCTCCTCCCACTGATAATCGACTGTTGTTATAAGGATTGTAATAATATCCGGGCCGTACTTCAAGGTTTTATATCAATAACCTGGAAAGCCCCGACCTGGAAGGGTCATGATAAAAAGACTCACTTGTGTTATTATAAAAGGGTTATATTTGTTAAATACGGTTTATAAAACTCCGTTAAACCGGCCGCTGACCAAAGGGATTTTGCCAAAAGAGGAGCTTTTCCGTGAGCCAGGAGATTATTTCTGAATTGAATAAACAGCAACAGGAGGCAGTCTTGCATTTAGAAGGGCCATGCATGGTTTTGGCCGGTGCCGGGAGCGGGAAAACCAGGGTGTTGACCCGCCGGATCGCCAACCTCATCGACCGGGGCGCATCGCCGCAGTCCATCATGGCCATTACTTTTACCAACAAAGCCGCCCAGGAGATGCGTTCCAGGGTCGCCCGCCTGTTTCCCGATTTTAGCGGCCAATGGATTCAAACCTTCCACGCCGCCTGTTACCGCATTTTGCGCATGGATATTAAACGCCTCGGTTACGAGCCCAATTTCTCTATCATGGATGAAGGCGACTCCAAGACTGTTATCAAGAACATCTTAAAAGAAGAAAACGATTATGAGAATAAGCCCGAGAATATCCTCTACCAGATCAAGAAGGTCAAAAACAGTCTGGGCGAACCGGAAGCATTTTTTATGAAACTGCATGCCCCGCAATCGGTGCGGGAAAAATACCTCAGGGTCCACCGCCTTTACCAGAGCCGCTTAAAAGAGCTCAATGCCTTGGATTTTGAGGATCTGATCGTTTTGTGCGTGCGGCTTTTTACGGAATACCCCGAGGTTCTGGATAAATACCAGGAGTGGTTTAAACACATCATGATCGACGAGTATCAGGACACCAATTTTGCCCAGTATAAATGGGCCAAGCTTTTGGCGCAAAAACACCACAACCTGTTTGTGGTGGGCGATCCCGATCAATCCATTTATAGCTGGCGGGGTGCGGAACCTTTCAATATCAAGCGCTTCTTGAACGATTACCCTGAGGCCCGGGTGATAAAACTGGAGCAGAATTATCGCTCCAGCCAGTGTATCCTGGAGGCCGCCAATGCTGTTATAGTAAATAATGAGGAGCGCGAAGAAAAGCAGCTTTTCACGGAAAACCAGGGCGGAGGCAAGTTGGTCTATTTCTGCGCCGGGGACAGTTTTCAGGAAGCCCGTTTCGTGGCGGATTCTATTTCGGATTTAGTGGACCGCGAAGGGCGGCATTATAGCGAATGCGCGATTTTTTACCGCACTCATGCCCAGTCCCGGGTTCTGGAAGAGGCCTTGTTAAAAAAATATATACCCTATCAGATTGTAGGCGCCCGCCGTTTCTACGAGCGCAAAGAGATTAAGGATATCATCGCTTACCTCAAACTGGCCTGCAATTATGATGACCGCTTAAGCCTGGAGCGGATTATCAATGTGCCCCGCCGGGGCATTGGAGAAAAGACCCTGGAAAAGATACATGTCATAGCCGCTGAAAGCGGGCTTTCTTTGATGGAAGTGCTGGATAAAGTAAGTTCTATTCCGGGTATCAGCGGCAAGGTCGCAGAAAAGCTGACCGAATTTTATGGTATGATGAGGTATTTTACCGCTTTGGCCCATGAATTCGTATCGGTCAGGGAGATCATCGACCAGGTCCTGGAACTGAGCGGATACCTGGACGAACTCAAAAACAGCCATGCTCCGGACGCTGAAACCCGCATCGAGAACCTGCAGGAACTGCGCTCGCTGGCGGTGGAATTTGAGGCCCAGGGAGGCGAAAGCCTGGAGGAGTTCCTGGCCCAGCTGGCCCTGGTGCAGGATACTGACGAAATCAACCGTTCCGACACCGTTTTCATGATGACTTTCCACGGCGCCAAAGGCCTGGAATTTCCGGTGGTCTTCATGACGGGCATGGAAGAAGGGGTATTTCCTTCTTACCGCAGCGAGACCCCCCAGGACATTCAGGAGGAACGAAGACTGTGCTATGTGGGCATAACCAGGGCCATGGAAAGACTGTATCTGACCAACGCAGTGAGCAGGCTGCTCTACGGCTATGAACGCAGCAATCCGCCCTCACGCTTTTTGAAAGAAATACCGCAGGAATTGATGATATCACCGCATCATAAAGAAGTGATCACCGTACAATTGGGTGCAGGGGACACCGTTATACACCGCAAATTCGGCATGGGTATTATCACTGCTCTTATTGACGAAGGCCAGATCGCAGTGGTGGATTTTGAAAGGGCCGGAGTGCGCATGCTGCGCCTGGACCTGGCTCCGCTGGAGAAAATCGGATGATACTAGGGGGCCTTGATATTGAACGATCCAAAATCACGTATTAAGGATTTGTGCAATGAGATAAGAAAACACGAGCACCATTATTATGTGCTCGACAATCCCTTAATCAGTGACGCCGAGTTTGATGCTTTGATGGCAGAACTTATCGCTTTGGAATCGCAGTATCCGCAATTGATAACCCCGGACTCCCCCACCCAGCGGGTTGGCGGAGAGGTCTTAGATAAATTCAACACCATAACCCATCGCTATCCGCTCCTAAGCCTGGATAATGCTTTTTCCTTTTCGGATTTGGCCCAATTTAATCAACGTGTCCTCAGGCTGGTTAACCAGGCCGATTTCATGACTGAACTCAAAATCGACGGGGTGTCTGTGGTGGTGGTTTATGAAAATGGGGTTTTCCTGCATGCAGCCACGCGGGGAAACGGTCTGGTGGGAGAGGATGTCAGCGCCAATGTCCGTGCCATTAAGACCATCCCCCTCAAGTTGAAGACTGCTGTGCCCCGCCTGGAGGTGCGCGGGGAGGTATATATGCCCAAACGGGAATTCGCCAGGTTAAACGCTGAAAAAGAGGAAATAGGGGAGCGGATCTTCGCCAATCCCCGCAACGCCGCGGCCGGTTCGCTCCGGCAGTTGAACCCGCAGATCACCGCTTCCCGTTCCCTGTCGGCGTTCTTTTACGATGTGGTTTATGCTGAAGGGGCGGCCTTAAGCACTCAACAGGATATGCTGGCTTTTATACAGGAGCAAGGCCTGCCGGTTAATCCGGAATATTACCTTTGCCACGATATCCGTGAGGTTTTCAGGTATTGCGAAGAACTCGGCGAAAAGCGCCATGAACTCCCCTACGAAATAGACGGCATAGTGGTGAAACTCAATTCCCTGCCTGCGCGGGAAGAATTAGGGCAGACCGCCAAGAGCCCCCGCTGGGCCATTGCTTACAAGTTTCCCCCCGAGGAGAAAGAGACCAGGGTTCTGGATATAGTGGTTAATGTAGGCCGAACCGGGGTGATAGCCCCCACGGCCATTTTGGAAGCGGTCTCTCTGGCCGGCACTACCGTAAGCCGGGCCAGCATGCATAATTTTGACCTGGTTGAGGAAAAGGACATCCGCAAGGGCGATATAGTACTGGTTCATAAAGCGGGAGACATCATTCCCGAAATCATCAAGTCCTTTCCCGAAAAGAGAAAAGGGGACGAAGTCAAGGTCACGCCCCCGCTGAAATGCCCGGCCTGTGAAAGCCAGGTGGTGCGGCCTTCAGGAGAAGTGGCCTACCGCTGTGAAAATATAAACTGCCCGGCCCGCTTGAAAGAGAGCCTGATTTTCTTCGCCTCCCGGGATGCTATGGACATAGAGGGCATGGGTCCGGCAGTGATTGAACAGCTGGTGGAGCGCGGTATGGTACGGCGGGTGGAGGATATCTACAGCCTTACCGGGGAACAACTGGCAGATTTGGAAAGAATGGGGGCCAAATCGGCCGCCAAACTCATAGAGGCTATTGAAAGGAGCAAAAAGCAGCCCTTGTTCCGTTTGCTGACGGCGCTTGGCATTCGTCATATCGGCCCCAAGAGCGCCAAAATCCTTACCAGGCATTACGGCAATTTGGACCAGTATTATCATTTGAGTGAAGCCGAGTTAATACAAATCCCGGAAATTGGAGCGAAGATCGCGGAGAGCGTTACCGGTTTTTTTGCCGAGCCGCGCAACTGTCAAACCGTAGAAAAACTCAAATCCGCCGGCTTAAATATCATCGAGGATAAACCGCTTCAGGGGCCTCTGCCATTGCTGGGAAAGAGTTTTGTGCTGACCGGCTCACTGGTTTCGTTCACTCGCAGCCAGGCTACGCAAATCATCGAGGAACTAGGGGGAAGAGTTTCTTCCAGCGTGAGTAAGAAAACTGACTATGTTGTGGTGGGAGAGGACCCCGGCAGCAAATACGATAAAGCACAGCAGTTAGGAATCACTTTGCTTGATGAAACTGCGTTTGCGGGTTTAATGGAAGAGCACCAACAGTTATTAGCGAAAAAATAGTATCTGTGCTCAACCCATACATATAATGTATAATAATCTCGTGGTTTATGAAGATCAATGAGGTTTAACATATGGGCATACGAATTGTGGCTGACAGCTGCTGTGATCTCCCTGCAGAGATCATAAAAGATTTTAATATCGGCATAGTACAGCTCCTGGTGCGATTTGGCGAAAGGGTCTATCAGCCTGGAGAGATCAGCAACAATGATTTTTACCGGCTCATGGAGGCGTCTCCGATCTTGCCGTCCACAACCCAGCCTGCCCTGGAAGAATTGACCCGCGTCTATACAGAGGCATTAAGTGATGGATCTCAAGTTCTGGCGATTCATTTTTCATCTGGCATATCCGGTACCTTTCAGGGGGCTCAAGTAGCTCAGAAAATGCTTGACAACCCGAATCTGACTGTCTTCGACTCGCGCAAAGCCTCAGTGGGATGCGGTTTGATGGTTTTGGAGGCCGCCCGCATGGCCCAAATCGGCCATGACCTGCAGACCATACTGGAGCGCTTGGAGGAGATGCGGCAGCACCTGCAGTGCCTCTTCACGGTGGGGAATATGGAATACCTTATAAAGGGCGGCCGCATATCCCGCAGTAAAGGGACTCTGGCCAATATTCTCGATATCAAACCGATTTTACATTTTGACCGGGATGGCTACATCATGCCTTTGAATAAAGCCCGGGGGCATAAATCGGCTATGCGCAAATTACTGGATATCATGGAGAATCAGGGCGCTGATCTATCTCAACAAACGGTGGGATTGAGTCATGCCAACAGCCCGGAAAGCGCTGAATATTTGCAGCGGAATATTCTGACCCGGTTCAAGCCGCGTGAGCTGATAGTCGGAGAAATAGGCCCGGTCATCGGCGCCCATGTAGGTCAGGGTACATATGCCATATTTTTTGAGTCTTGAGGAAGACCACGACCGCTCTCCCTCAACGGGGGAGTTTTTTTTGGCCATCTTTCAGGTCAAAGCTCCATTTTTAGGGCTGGGTGTAAGCAACCGGCAGCGGAATATATATTTATTCGTGGGGGTTATAACAGATGCTGGGAACCTTGATTAATGCTTTGGCTATCGTTTTAGGCGGGCTTTTGGGATTATTGTTCCGCAAGGGTATCCCGGAGAATTTCAATCGAACCATTCAGGATGGGCTGGGGATGGTGGTAGTAGCGATCGGCCTGCAATATGCCCTCAAGGCCGATCATTGGGCTGTCCTGGGCAGCAGTTTGGCTCTCGGTGCGGTGATAGGCGAATGGCAGCAATGGGAACAACGCCTGCAAATATGGGGCGATAAGGTGCAGCAAGTCTTCCGGGCCGAAGGCAATCGATTTGTAGAGGGTTTTATTGCCGCCAGTCTGCTCTTTTGCGTGGGGGCTATGGGGATAGTGGGAGCGCTTGAAGACGGGTTGACCGGCAATTACGATGTGTTGAGCGTAAAGGCGTTACTGGACGGCATTTTTGCACTGGTTTTCAGCGCCAACTACGGGGCCGGGGTGGTATTTTCATTCCTGCCCGTTCTGATATATCAAGGCACTATCAGTATTGGCGCGGTATGGCTTCAGCCCGTTCTGACGCCTTTGATGATGAACACCATCACCTCCCTGGGGGGACTGATCATAACTGCCTTGGGACTTAATATCATCGGCGTTACCAGGATTCGCATCGCCAACCTCTTGCCTGCGCTGCTGCTGGCGCCGATTATGGTTGGGCTCATGGGGATGGCTGGAAAATAAGGGTAGGCATGTTGTATTGGTGTTTAGTGACCTGAAATTGATATAATGATATAATATGATGAAAAAAATTTGACCTGTAAGCGAGGAAAACAGAATGGCTCTAACTATTGCAGAGGTTGAACATGTGGCATTACTGGCGCGTCTCAGCTTGAGCCAGATGGAAAAGGAACAACTTGCCGAGCAGCTGGGAGCAATCCTGGAGTATGCTGATCGCCTCAAGAAGCTCGATACTGAGAATATAGAACCATTGGACCATATCCTGCCGGTATCCAACGTATTTCGCGAGGATGCGGTCAAAAGCAGTCCCGACCGGGAAGAGATGCTGGCCAACGCCCCTATGGCAGAAGATGGGCAATATAAAGTGCCCAAGATTATTTAAAGGGGTGATAAGGTGCAGCTTTGTGATTTAACAATTCATCAATTGAAAACCCGCCTGGAAAAAAAAGAAATCACTTCCGAAGAGATTTTGGACTCCTGTCTGGGGCGAATTAAGGAAGTCGAACCTGATGTGCGGGCATTTATTACTCTTCTGGAGGATAATGCCCGGAACAGCGCCCGTCTTGTCGACAAACAGGGTAATTACCGGGGCCTGTCAGGGATTCCCTATGGCTTAAAAGATATATTCTGCACCCGCGGGGTATTAACCACCTGCGCTTCCAGGATTTTGGAAAATTTTGTGCCCAATTACGATGCAACCGTGGCTGGACGCCTGATTGAAGCCGGCGGCATTATGGTGGGTAAGCTGAATATGGACGAGTTTGCCATGGGCTCTTCCACAGAACAATCAGCCTTTTTCCCCACCCACAACCCCTGGGACCACAGCAGGGTGCCGGGGGGGTCGTCAGGGGGATCTGCTGCCGCAGTAGCGGCGGGTGAAATCCCCTTCAGCCTGGGGACCGACACCGGAGGCTCTATCCGCCAACCCGCATCCTACTGTGGGGTGGTCGGGTTGAAACCGACCTATGGCCGGGTTTCCCGCTGGGGGGTAATCGCCTATGCTTCATCACTTGATCAGGTGGGGGTTTTTACCCGCGATGTAGCCGACTGTGCCCTGGTGCTGCAAACCATTGCCGGACATGACCCCCTGGATTCGACCAGTATCGATATAGCGGTTCCTGATTACGCGGAGAGTTTGCAAAATGATATCAAGGGCCTGAAGATCGCCTATCCCCGCGAATATTTCCAGCAAGGGGTCAATGATGAGGTGAAGTCGGCCGTAGTGCAGGCCTTAAAAACCTATGATTCCCTGGGGGCGGTCATAGACGAAGTCTCCTTGCCCCACAGCGAATATGCCTTGCCGGCCTATTATCTGGTGGCCACCGCTGAGGCCAGCGCCAATTTGGCCAGGTATGACGGGGTCAGGTATGGGCTGCGGGATTTCTCAGCGGAGAATGTGGTGGACATGTTCTCCCAAAGCCGGGCTCTGGGATTCGGGTCCGATGTCAAACGCCGCATCATGTTGGGGACCTATGCGCTGAGTTCGGGTTATTACGATGCCTACTACCTTAAAGCTTTAAAGGTTCGCCGCCTTTTGAAGAATGACTTCGACAGAGTGTTTGAGGATTTCGATGTAATAGCGGCTCCAACCGCTCCTACCGTGGCTTTTAAACTGGGAGAACAGACCGGAGACCCATTGACGCTATATATGAATGATATTCTGACCGTTCCCATTAATATGGCCGGTTTACCGGGAATGTCAATTCCCTGCGGCTTCGCCGGGGGGATGCCGGTAGGCATGCAGTTGATCGGCAAGCCCTTTGATGAAGGAACTATCATTAAGGCGGCGTATGCGTTTGAACAGGCTACCAGCTTCCATTTGGCCAGACCCGGTTTGGGGGTGAAATAGTGGAAAAGTACGATTACGAGATTGTTATAGGTTTGGAAGTTCATGTGGAACTGAAAACCAAAACCAAGATATTCTGCGCTTGCTCGAACAGCTTCGGAGCCGAGCCGAACACCAATGTATGCCCGGTTTGCTCAGGCTTTCCCGGCATGCTTCCGGTATTGAACCAGCAAGTAGTGGACTACGCCATTCGGGCCGGCTTGGCCTTGAATTGTGAAATTTCTCCCTATAGCAAGTTTGACCGCAAGAATTACTTCTATCCGGATCTGCCCAAGGCTTATCAAATCTCGCAATTTGATCTGCCCATTTGCCTCAACGGTTATCTGGACATTTATGTTGAGGGCCGGACCAAGCGGATCGGTATTGTCCGGGCGCACATGGAAGAGGATGCCGGCAAATTAGTGCATCAGGGCAGCATCACTCAGACCGCCTTCTCACTGGTGGACTTGAACCGCTCCGGGGTCCCATTGTTGGAGATAGTATCCCAGCCTGATATGAGAAGCGCCGCAGAAGCCCGGGAATATTTGGAAAAGCTGCGCTCCACCATGCTGTTTGCGGGGGTATCCGATTGCAAGATGCAGGAAGGGTCTCTGCGCTGCGACGCCAATGTCTCGGTAAGGCCCTGGGGCGAGGCGAAACTGGGGACCAGAACCGAAATTAAGAATCTCAACTCTTTTCGGGCTCTGGAAAAGGCTATAGAATATGAAGCCCGGAGGCAGATGGATGCCCTGGATGACGGTGAGCTCATCGTGCAGGAAACCCGCACCTGGGATGAGGAGAAACAGGTCACGCGCTCCATGCGCAGCAAGGAAGAGGCCCATGACTATCGATATTTCCCGGAGCCGGACCTGCCGCCTCTGATGATCAGCCCAGAATGGGTGGAGAGTATTGCCCGGGAGATGCCGGAACTGCCTCATCAGGCCCAGCAGAGATTGATGGATGAATATGGGCTGCCGCCTTATGACGTGGCCATTTTAACCTCAACTCCGGAATACCTGGCTTACTTTGACCAGTGCGTAGTTGATTTTTCCCAGCCCAAAGCCGTAGCCAACTGGATGATGGGCGAGTTAAACAAATATCTTAACCAGAGCAATATGGAGATTTCAGCTTGCCTGGTTCAGCCCGGTCATTTGGCAGCCCTGTTGAAAATGGTTGATGAAGGTACTATTAGCGGTAAAATGGCCAAAGACATATTTGCTGAAATGTTTGCCAGCGGAAATGAACCGCAGGGAATTGTCAAGGAAAAAGGCCTGGCTCAGATATCGGATCAAGATACCTTGATTGCTATGATAGAAGAGGTTTTAAAGGCCAATCCCAAAGTGGTTGAAGACTACCTGGGCGGCAAGCAAAAAGCGGCCGGGTTTTTAGTAGGGCAGGTTATGAAGGCCACCAAAGGCCAGGCCAATCCCACCCTGGTGAATCAATTAATTGATAAGTGTTTGTCGGCCCAATAGTGTAATAGATAGACCAATATTCAAGTGATGGGGAAACCTGACCCTGAAAGGGTAAGAGAGGAGTGAATCTTATATGGATATAGACAGAGGCCGAGAATGGTTTATGGATGAAAACGCTAAAATCAGCATCGTAGATACTACCCTGCGCGATGGGGAGCAAACCGCAGGGGTAGTCTTTGCCAACGCGGAGAAGGTAAGAATTGCCAAGTTTCTTGACAGTGTTGGGATTGATCAAATTGAAGCCGGTATACCGGTTATGGGCGGTTTCGAAAAGGAGTGCATCAAACAGATTGTCAGCCTGGGGCTCAAAGCCAGCGTTATGGCCTGGAATCGGGCGGTGATCTCCGACATCAAGGAATCCATCTGCTGCGGCGTTGACGCTGTAGCTATATCTATTTCTACATCCGACATCCATATCGAACACAAACTGCAGACTACCCGGCAGGATGTGTTAAACCGCATGCAGCAGGCCTGCGAATTTGCTAAAGACCAAGGCATGTACGTCTCGGTTAATGCTGAAGATGCCTCCAGGTCCAATCCGGAATTCTTGACCGAATTTGCCCTGGTGGCCAAACATGCCGGGGCTGACCGCTTAAGGTTCTGCGACACCGTGGGTATACTGACCCCGCTGACCACCTATCGCTATATTAAGACCCTGATCGATGCGGTAGGCATCGATGTGGAAATGCACACTCATAATGATTTCGGTATGGCGACTGCCAATGCCCTGTCGGGTGTCTATGCCGGGGCTAAGTATGTGGGGGTTACCATAAATGGTTTGGGAGAACGGGCGGGCAACACCTGCCTGCAGGAAATGATTATGGTTTTAAAGTACCTCATAGGCATGAAATTGCCTTACAACACCACCATCTTCAGGGAAGTGGCGGAATATGTAGCCCGGGCTTCAGGAAGGATATTGCCGGTCAATAAACCCATAGTAGGGCGCAACATATTTTTCCATGAATCCGGAATTCACGGTGACGGGGTTCTCAAGAATCCCCTTACCTACGAGGTGTTTTCACCGGAAGAGGTCGGTTTAGAGCGGCAGATCGTCATCGGCAAGCATTCCGGATCAGCCGCGGTGGCCTCCAAATTTACGAAAGAATATGGCATTGAACTTTCCAAAAAAGAAGCCGAGGAATTATTGGGAAAGGTGCGCCAGATGGCCATCGATCTCAAGAGATCATTGTTTGACAAAGAATTGATGTACATCTATGAAGACTATATCAAAGGAAGAGGGGACCGCTTTGGGCAAGACAATAGCTGAGAAGATTCTGTCGTTAAAGAGCGGCCAGGATGCCAGAGCCAATGATATCGTGGTGGCTGACCTGGACTTCATAATGGGGCAGGATGGCACTTCACCGCTGGCCATTCAGGCCTTTCAGGAAATGGAAGCCAAAAAGGTGTTTGACCCGGCAAAGATCGCTATGGTCATTGACCACAGTGCTCCCAGCCCTTTACAGGGGGTGTCGGAACTGCATGATCAGATGCGCCGGTTCGCCGATCAGCAGGGTATTTTCCTTTATGACATCGGAGAAGGCGTATGCCATCAGCTGGTGCCGGAGCAGGGCCATGTGGTTTCAGGCGACCTGGTTATTGGAGCTGATTCACATACCTGCACTTACGGGGCTATCAACGCCTTTTCCACCGGAGTCGGATCAACCGACCTGGCGGCCGGCTTAATTTCCGGGAAGTTGTGGTTTAAGGTCCCCGAAACCTTCAAATTCGTGGTTAATGGTACTTTGCCTCCCGGGGTTTACTCTAAAGACTTGATACTCCATCTGATTGGAGATGTGACTGCAGATGGCGCTACCTATATGGCTGCCGAATATGTCGGCCCGGCCATTGACGCCCTATCCGTCGAAGCCCGTTTCACCATCAGCAATATGGCCATTGAAATGGGCGCCAAGGTGGGCCTGATGGAAGCTGATGACAAAACCCGGGCCTGGGTCGAAGAACATGGCAAACGCCCCTTCGCTCCGGTGAAGGCCGATCCCGACGCAGTTTACGCCCAGGTCAAGGAATACGATGTTTCCAATCTGGAGCCCCAGGTTGCCAAACCGCATACCGTCGACAATGTCTCCCCGATCACTGAAGTAGCGGGAACACCCATTCAGCAAGGGGTTATCGGCACTTGCACCAACGGGCGCATTGAGGATCTGCGCATTGCCGCAGCCATACTGAAAGGGCGGCGGATTCGCCCCGGGGTTCGCCTCATCGTAGCCCCTTCTTCACGGCAGGTGATGCTGCAGGCTATTCGCGAGGGGCTTCTGGAGACTTTCGTGGAATCCGGCGCAGCCGTGGTAACACCGGGTTGCGGTCCTTGCGTTGGCACCCACAATGGTGTGCCGTCTGACGGCGAAAATGTGATCTCAACTGCCAACCGCAATTTCAAAGGACGCATGGGGAACAACAAGGCATTTATATATCTGGCATCCCCGGCCACAGTAGCAGCTTCGGTGTTGACCGGTGTCATTACTGACCCCCGGGACTATATTAAATAAGGTGAGGAGGCCGAGCAGTTGAGTTTACGCGGTAAAAGCCATAAATTTGGGGATGATGTTAACACCGATTACATCATTTCGGGAAGACATAAATTTAAAACCCTCGATATGAAAGAATTGGCCAAACATGTTATGGAGGACCTGGACCCCGATTTCTACAACAAGGTGAGCAAAGGCGACTTTATCGTGGCGGGGCGGAACTTCGGTTGCGGATCATCCCGGGAACAAGCCCCTTTGGCGATTATCAATGCTGACATCAGTGTGGTTCTGGCCAAGTCCTTTGCCCGCATATTCTATCGTAATTGCATCAATACCGGCCTGCCTCTGGTAGAATGCAACACTGACTTGATCGATGCCGGTGATGAATTAGATATAGATCTGCAAGCCGGTGTGGTGCACAATCTCACCAAGAACATTGATATACCCACCACCCCATTGCCGGCGGTTATGCTCAAGATCCTCTCCGACGGCGGTTTGGTCGAGCATTTCAAGAAATACGGCACTTTCAATTTCGACTAGGGAGCCTCTCCGGGTATCTAGTCCAATCCTATTTATGACAGGCGAATTTATGAGGAGGTTATTTGTATATGACTCTCACCCCGGGCGAAAAGATCACGGTTAAGGATGGTGTCTTACATGTGCCTGACCATCCCATAATTCCTTTTATCATAGGGGATGGAACCGGCCCCGATATATGGGCGGCGGCTTCACGAGTCCTGGATGCGGCGGTAGATAAGGCCTATCAGGGCCGCCGTAGTGTTGTCTGGAATGAGGTTTTGGCGGGAGAGAAGGCCTTTAATCTCACCGGCGAATGGCTGCCGCCGGAGACCCTGGATGTTATCCGCGAATATATCATTGCCATCAAAGGACCGCTTACCACTCCGATTGGAGGAGGCATACGCTCCCTGAATGTAGCCTTGCGTCAGGAGCTGGACCTATATGTGTGCCTGCGCCCGGTGCGTTATTTCCCGGGGGTGCCGTCACCGGTCAAGAAGCCGGAGGATACCGACATGGTCATCTTCCGGGAGAACACCGAGGACATCTATGCCGGTATCGAGTATTCCCACGACTCGGCTGAAGCCAGGAAATTGATCGACTTCCTGCAACGGGAACTGGGTGTTACCAAGATACGCTTCCCGGAAAGCTCAGGCATGGGAATCAAACCGGTTTCCGAACAAGGCAGCCAGCGCCTGGTACGGGCTGCCATCCAATATGCCCTGGAAAACGGGCGCAAAAGTGTAACCCTGGTCCATAAAGGCAACATCATGAAATATACCGAAGGCGCGTTTAAAAACTGGGGTTATGAGCTGGCTGAAAGCGAGTTTGGCTCCAGGGTGTTCACCTGGGCGGAGTATGACCGCATCAAGGATGAACTGGGCGGCGACGCCGCTGATGCGGCCCAGGCCGAAGCGGAAAAGGCCGGCAAAATAATCATCAAGGATGCTATTGCGGATATCTTCCTGCAGCAGATATTGACCCGGCCGCGTGAATTCGATGTGGTGGCCACCTTAAACCTCAACGGCGATTATATTTCAGACGCCCTGGCGGCACAGGTAGGCGGCATCGGCATCGCCCCCGGGGCTAACATCAACTATGTGACCGGGCATGCCATTTTTGAGGCCACCCACGGAACCGCACCCAAGTACGCCGGTCTGGATAAAGTCAATCCTTCCTCGGTGATACTGTCCGGGGAGATGATGCTGCGCCATTTGCAATGGAATGAGGCCGCTGATCTGATCATAGCGGCGGTGGAAAAGACCATCGCCGGCAAAGTGGTGACTTACGACTTCGCCCGACTGATGGAAGGGGCCACCGAGGTTAAATGCTCACAGTTTGCGGATGAATTGATAAAGAATATGTAAAGCCGGTGGCATTAGGAAGCGATTTACATGGGACGGTTGGGAAACCGTCCCTTTATCATCCTGAGCTGTCCACAACTAGCCCGGGAGTAGCTCCATTAGACAGTCAAATTGCGTATCCCGGCGATTATGGCAGTAATGATATCGACGCGCTTAAAAGGCGTTATCAGATAATATCCGTCTACATAATCATATATCTGGCTAGCCATATCTATGGATACCTCCACCGCTAGCCGGTGGGCTTCTTCTCTGGGAATATCCCGGTATTGTTCCACGATTTCCTCCGCAACATATATGCCCGCCACCTCATTGTTCATAAAGCAGGCATTGCGGTGGCTCATGATAGGCAGAATGCCTCCCAGGATGCTGGCATTTAACTCCTGACGGGCTTTTTTGATATTCTCAACCGCCTGCCGGCTCAGCACCGGCTGGGTCAGGAACATGGTCACGCCCTGAGCGATTTTCTTTTGCGCCCGCTGCAGCTGGCTGCCAAAATTTCTGGCATTTACATTTAAAGCCGCGCAAATGTTAAAAGGGGACGAAAACACGGTTTCGTTCAGATTTCGGATATAGCCTGCCAGTACGGCTGAATTGAAGCTGAATATCCCCTTGATTTCGTCGCGCTGGGCGGTGGGAACCGGGTCGCCGGTGACCACCAAAACATTGTTGACGCCCTCGATGCTAAGTCCCAGCAAGAGGGCTTTGGTGGCGTTGATATTGCGGTCCCGGCAGGTCATATGAGGAATCGGGGTAATATCCAGTTCTCTTTTCAATTTGCAGGCCATCAGGCTGCTGTCCACCCTGGCCCTGGCCAGCGGGCAGTCGGCAATGGTAATGGCGTCCACCCCGGCTTGTTTGAGAAGCTGCGCTCCTTCCATAAAGAAATCGATGTCCGTATCGATAGGCGGGTCCAGCTCTACAGCAAGCACCTTTTTTCCCTGTTTGATTTTATCCGTCAGCGGATTCTCTAAGGGGACTTTGACCCGGAACGCTTGCGGCTGAGCGGTCTTCTGCACGATTTCTCCCACCGTCAGGCCTTTAAGACGGGCCACCGTTTCACGGATATAGGCAGGGGTGGTGCCGCAGCAACCTCCCAGGATGGCGACCCCTTGTCTGGCCAGCTCCAGCATTTTGCCAGCGAAATATTCCTTGCTGTTATTGAAGTAGATGCGGTTGTTTACCGTGGTGGGATAGCCCGAATTGGGCATAACCGAGATGATTTTGTCCCGGATGTCGAAAGTTTTGATGTATTCCAATAAATGTGAAGGTCCGGAATAGCAGTTAAAACCACAGGCATCGATGCTGGGCCATTGCCATACTTTTTCCAGCAGTTGATGACCGGATATGCCCATTCGGGTCAAACCTTCCGGTGATACTGCGAATTCTGCCAGTATATAAGCCTGGGGGTTGTGGTCTTTGATATATTGAGACACTTCCAGCAGATCGTCGGCACTGCTAAAGGTTTCAAATATGAAGTGTGACGCTCCCAGGTCCAGGAATACATTCACAATTTCCTGATACTGCTCCCCAATGTCGGCGGTATCATCCCCGGGTATGGGACCAATGTCGGCGAACACCTGCACCTGAGTACCGCGTACCGCCTCTTCGGCCAGACGGTAACCCCGGCAGATGACTTCCCTGACAGTTTCAAAATCACGATTCAGGCTGATCCGGTTAGCCCCAAAGGTATTGGTCTTGATGGCCTGACAACCGGCCGAGATATATTCACGATGGATGCTTACGATAGTGGCCGGGTCGTACAGATTGGCCAGTTCACACGGGCTTACCGGATTCACCGCCCGGCTGGCATAATAAGTTCCCATGGCTCCATCAAAAATGTAGGGTTGCTCGATTGACTGTCTCATGGCGATGAATACCTTTCTTACAAAATCCCATGACCTGCACTGGCCTTAAATCTCGACTACCCGTATATTATACCTTACTGCATTTTTATATTGATAAGCATTTATTCCTTGCTGACCAACTATGAACCCATCTACAGGGCTGGTCGCGATTCATAATGATGATAACTGAATTATGTTATAATTCAATATATCCTGACCTGTGGACAATCGTTGGCTCTTGGGCCTGGTGGTAATGACATGTATCTTTGGATTTATGCCTCCAGTGCAGTTGTTAAAGGGAAGTGAAGCAGATGAACAGCCGCTTTGCAGAATCGTTATTAAATAAAAACAGCTTCTGTGTAACCTGGGAATTGGTGCCAGGCCGGGGAGCACATGAAAAATCCCAGCAAGATGCGGTAAAAGCGGCTAGACTAGCCGCTGCTGACGGCAGGATTCACGCCGTGACCATCACCGATAATCCTGGGGGGCGGCCCGCCTTGTCAGCTAGTTGCCTGGGGATAGAGATTCAAAAGCTGGGCATAGAGGCGCTTATCCATTTTACCTGTAAAGACAAAAACCGCAATCAAATCGAGTCCGAGTTGTACGCCCTGGAGCGGGCCGGTGTGGAAAACCTCTTGGTCATGAGCGGCGACTACCCCAGCAGTGGATTTAAAGGCCGGCCCAAACCGGTTTTCGACCTGGACCCGGTGCAGCTGCTGGATTTAATAAACAGTTTGAATAACGGCGCCAGCGAACCCTCTGCGGGGGCTAACCCCTGCCAGCCCACCCGCTTCTTCGCCGGCTGCGTGGTTTCACCGTTTAAGGCCAGTGAAGCCGAACTGATGGCACAGTATTATAAACTTAAGAAAAAGATCGATCATGGCGCCCGTTTTGTCATTACCCAGCTGGGTTTCGACGCCCGCAAATTTCATGAGGCCTTGCAGTTTGTAAAGCTTTATCGCCCCGAACTGCCAGTGATAGGCAACATCTATGTCCTGCCTTTCGGCGCTGCTAAAATGATGAACGCCAACCAGCTGCCGGGCAGCGTGGTTACCGACCGGCTTTTAGAACAAATAGACCAAGAACGAAATGATGAGGACAAAGGCAGCGGGGCTCGCCTGCTGCGGGCCGCCAAAATGTACGCCTTTATGAAAGGCATGGGCTTTGACGGGGTGCACCTGGGGGGGCATAATCTCAAATATGAACAGGTTGCATACATCACCGAAAAAGGGGAAGAACTCAGCTCTGACTGGATGAAGCTGATACCTGAGTTCGATTACCCTCAAACCGGCGGCTTTTATTATTATGAACCAGATCATGCCAACGGACTTAATACCAAGACTCCGGTCAACCGGACCGGTTTAGTGCCCGAGTATCCGGTTAGCGCCAATCACCGCTTGATGCGCTGGTTCCATCAGGTTTTTTTCCAGCCTGGCGGTCATCTGTTCCCCCTCATGGCAAAATACTATAAAGGGAATAAAAACCCCGAAAAATACCGGCTTGAGCACTTGCTGAAAGTGATAGGCAACGGCTGCCAGGATTGCGGTGATTGCGCCTTGCTGGATATCGCTTATCTGTGCCCCATGGCGCAATGCCCGAAAAACCAACGCAATGGAGCTTGCGGCGGCAGTATGAACGGCTGGTGCGAGGTATATCCCCAGCAGAAAAAATGTATTTGGGTAAAAGCCTATGCCATGCTCAAGGCTTACCATGAAGAGAGCCAACTGGAAAATCTTTATGTACCGCCGGTTAACTGGGACCTATATCATACCTCAGCCTGGTATAATTATTTTACCGGCCGCGACCATTCCGCTGTCGGCAAAAAGATGGAATAAAATAGGCGGACGCACTGGGAGAACTAGTTTCTGGTGCGGCTGTTTCCTTTAATAATAAGCCAGGCCGATGGTGCCGGGCCCGACATGGGCGCCTATGACCGGGCCGGTCTCTCTGACGTAGATAGGTCCGGAGTAAATTTGGGCTAAGCGCTGTCTCAATTCTTCGGCTTCTTCCGGTGCGTCCACATGGGTAACGGCCAGTTTCTCCACCTGGGGAGACAGGGCGGAAAAAGCCTCCACAATCCGGGTTACTGCCTTGTGTTTGGTGCGGATCTTGTCAAACACATCTATTTTGCCTTCATGCAAGTACAAAATCGGCTTGATCTGCAGCATGTTGCCGAAATATTTGGCGGCCGGGCCGATGCGCCCGCCTCTTGACAGGTATTCCAGATTATCTACCACGAAAAATACTTTGGTCTTGGGGATCATACGTTTCAACTCATTCAGGATGGCATCCATGCCCTGCCCGTCCTGGCGCATTTCGCAGACCCTTATTATCTGCAGAGCCAGACCTATGGTAGAAGACCATGAATCTATTACATGAATCCTGACATCACTCCGGTTCAGCAGCCCCTGGGCCATCTCCGCAGAATGCCAGGTGCCGGAGAGACGCGAGGATATCACTATCACCAGGGCTTCGTCGCCGAGGGGCAGTGAGCGGTAGACTTCTAAAAAATCGCCGGCTGACGGCTGCGAGGTAGTCGGAAAGACCGGTTGACTGCGCATGACCTGGTAGCATTCGCGATTGCTTAAATCTATACCTTCCCGGTACTGTCTGCCTTGCATCATTACATTAAGAGGGACTACCCGAATATCCTCGTCTTTCAGCATACTTTCAGTGAGGTATGCCGTACTGTCAGTTATAATGTGTATGGCCATTTCAATTATTCCCTTCACACCTGAATATGATGGTAAATATAATTGAACAGCCGCGAACTGTCAATATTTAAGCCGGTTATTTAGACTTTAAGACTGTTTGCGTTCTGCCCCAAGAACTGAACCCTGATCTGAGCGTATTTTTCTTCCAGATCGCCGATAATAGAGGTTATCTTTTGAAAATCATGCTCCCGGGCGGCTTTTTCCAATTTGCCGGCCAGCTGTGAAATGGCTGCCAGGCCATACATGCCGGCAGTACCCTTAATGTCGTGCCCCAGGCTCTGCAATCCGGGCAGGTCTTTTTTTCTCCAGGAGGCGTACAGGGATTCCAGCATTTCACCCAGCATTTCGAGAAGCTCAGGCATCAGCTCATTGATGAGCAATCTGTCATTTTCCAAGGCGGTGTCTCTGTTCTGTTGAGGCAGGTGCTGAGTTATTATTTCCGCCAGTTCCCTGGCTTTAAAGGGCTTGGAGATATAATCGGTACAACCGCTGGCCAGACATTTTTCCCGGTCACCCACCATGGAATTGGCGGTCATGGCGATAACCGCCACATGATTGAGGCTGGCATCCTGGCGAATTATCCCGGCAGTTTCATATCCGTCCATAACGGGCATCTGCATATCCAGCAAAACTACATCGAACGACTCTTGATGCAGGGCGTTCAGGCATTCCAGGCCATTGCTTACCACACGGCAGTAGAAGCCATAATTATGCAGCATCTGTGAAACAATTTTTTGATTCAATAAATTGTCTTCAGTGACAAGAATGCGGGCGGGGTCAAAATTCAGTACAGCGTTGTCAGCAGTTTGTGCTGCCGGTGATATGCCGCCGTGATTTGGCTCAGCAGTCCCTGCAGCCTCCTGCAAGGGTATTTCTATATAGATGGTGGTGCCTATTCCAAACTGGCTTTCTGCCCGAATCGTACCCTCCATTAGATTGACCAGCTTCTGGCAGATATATAAACCCAGCCCGGTTCCTCCGTATTTACGGGTAGTGGAACTATCCGCCTGAGTAAAGGGAGCGAAAATCTCCGGCAATTCTTCAGAGCTTATGCCGATGCCGGTATCCTTAACGGCCACTGCCAGGCGCGGGTCGTCAGGGGAGCCGCTTTTGCAGGCTTCAATGGTGACCGAGCCCTGATGTGTGAATTTTACTGCATTGCTCAGTACATTACTCAGTATCTGCTGCATCTTGGCCTGATCCAAATAGATCATCTCGGGCAGTTCTTCGTCAACGTTTAACTGTACCTTTAAACCTTTGGCCTGTAACAATGGCTCCACGATTTTCAAGGACCGGCTGAGCAGGGGGCGGATGCGGCAGCAAGTAGGGTTGAGGTTGACCAGGCCAACTTCGATTTTGGATACATCGAGAATTTCGTTGATAATCGCCAGCAATTGTTCGCTGCATTCTCTAATCACATTTAAATTTTCCTGTTGGTTACGGTTCAAAGCGCTTTGCTCCAACAAGTCCACCGAGCCCAGCACACCTATCATGGGGGTTCTGATTTCATGGCTGATATTAGCCAGGAATTGACTTTTTGCCTGGTTGGCGGACTCGGATTCATGGAGGGTAATAACGGTTTCGGTAATATCTGTTGCGGTGATGACCTGACAATTGGGCAGATCCTCTATAAGCTCAATACGGTATCTGAAGAATCGTTCCTGCTCATTGACAATGCGCTTAGATTCAAACTGAACACTATTATTGTTAGCTAAACCGGTCTGCACCTCCAGGAGGTCAGGTTGGGAAATCGATAAGATCTCGGCCAGGACAGCTTCGTCCACTACCGTGGCTTCATTCAATTCAAACAGCTTTTCGGCGGGCGCATTTTGGTAGAGCAGCATGCCGTCAGGGTTTAAGACCAGGATACTATGCGGCAGTTGGTTGAGGATCATAGACTGGCAGTGTGCTATATCCCGCTCATAGCTGTTAACACATCCTGAAGCAGGTTTTTTCGACTCACGGTTGCGCTGCTGCCAAAACGCGTAAAAAGCGATAAAAAGTGCTGCACTCATTATGGCCCCGGGCAGGTAAAATTGACACAATCTTGTCACTATTGCCGGATTATTAAAGTATATTGTCAGACTTGAAATAAGAAATATGAGGCAGACAGCGATTACAACTCCCCGCCCGCTTAGTAAATAAGACATGATTGCCTGTCCTCCGCTACAATAATTCAAAATCTCCAAAAAAAGGGGGTAACTATAAGATACAGCATCAGAGCTGAGAAAAATGTCTGCTTATGGTTAGAAACAGTAGTTTTTTTTAGAGTATGTTGACGAAGCTTGTATAAATAAATCGCTTTTGATATCCAGTGGAGCTATTCAGATTGAATTATCCGGGGTTTAACTGGAAAGGAGAATTGTGGAACGGAGCGAAACCCGTCCTTTTTTGGCAGGAATTATAGGCATTCTGGTGAAATATTAGTAATAGTAACGCGTATTTAGAATTATGAAAAAGTATCGGGGAGGACTTATTATGCGTGTCAACAAATTTGCTGCCGGCTTCGCTGTTCTGGCCTTGGTTTTAGGACTCCTGTTAATCCAGCCTCTGGCACTGGCCCAGCGGGCGGTAACTATATTTTTGGATGGCCGGGAGATTCGATCCGACGTGGCTCCGGTAATTATTGACGGACGCACCATGGTGCCCATTCGCGCCATCAGTGAGGGTCTGGGCATGGCAGTGGAATGGGATGATAAGAACTATCGGGTTTTAATCAGCAGCGCAACTGTACCGGTTAGCGGGACAATCCCTTCCTTTGCCGACAATTTGGACATTCGCGGGCAAGCCGTCCTCAGTGCCGAGCAATTAGAGGCTTTGATGATTAAGAACAATCCCGACGCCCCCCGCGAATTGCCGGAATTGTACCTGAGCATTGGCGCTGAGTATGGAATCAGAGGGGACATAGCCTTTTGCCAGGCTGCTAAAGAAACCGGCTGGTGGAGATTCGGCGGTCTGGTTCAGCCTTATCAGAACAATTATTGCGGTCTGGCAGCGACCGGGCAGGCTGCGACCGGTGCGGAGGATCTGCGCGGGGCGGATCCTGGCCGGGTACGGTTTGAAAATGGAGTGCACGGCGCCATTTTCTCCTCCCCCGCTGCCGGGGTTGAAGCCCATATCCAGCATTTGTACGCTTACGCCTGCAAGAATACCCTGCCGTCTGGAAAAAGCCTTGTAGATCCCCGGTTTGTCCTGATCACCCGCGGTATAGCGGCACAATGGAGCGATCTGAACGGGCGCTGGGCTGTACCCGGAGTGGGCTATGGAGAAAGCATATTGACGGATTATTATTATAAAGCCTTTACCAGTACCTCCAATTATGCCCTGAGTGAGCAGGAGCAACTGAAGCGCTTGCAGATGGAAAATCAATTGTTAAAACAAGAAATTAACCGTTTGAAGGCCATATAGAAAGGCTGGATAAAGGCAGTTGAGCTTTGGAAATGGATGTTCTACGCTCAGTTCTGTGCCAGTCAGTGAGTTGGCCGTGAAAGGAAAAATATAATTAAAAGAATAAAAAACCGTTTTCAGCCCCGGCTGAAAACGGTTTTTATTTTTAACCTTAGGCAGCTATGCTGGCTTTCTGCTTGGCAGCCACCGATTTACGGTGGAAGGAGCCGAAAGGAGCCCCTGTCGGCAATACGCTATAGCCGTAATGCACGTTCAAAACCGTGGCCCCGGCTAAATAGAATGAGAATATCGAGACCAGCAACTCTGAATAGGCAGCCACTTCATGCCACATATGTGCATCCCCGATCTGCAAGCTGCTGAAGGACAGACCTAAAAAGAGAAAGTCAATAAAAAAGAATATTAAAAAGAGTACTTTATTGGTCCCCATGGCTCCTACGGTCATGAATAAGGTGAAGATCAAATAACCGAGGAAAGCGAAGCCCAGTTGTTTGGGATCAATAATAGCAGCTTCGTTCAAACCAATAGTGCCATTACCGGTCATCCAGGTCATAGCGACGCCGAACCAGAAAAAGCCGTAAGCGCAAAACGCGGTTCCCCCGAAGGTATTGTTGTGTTTAAAGTCCAGTAATCCTGCGACAAATTGAGCACTTGCGCCCAGAAAAATAGCCCAGGGAATAACATAAGCAGTTCCCTCGGTAATCCCCAGCTTCTGCGAAGAAGCCACCAGCGTAACAATGGCCAACCCCAGCAAGCCTAATGGGGTTGGATTGCCTACCAGTTCCTGAATATGACCGGTTACCTTCATTTCATTAGTCATTTTCTACTATTACCCCCCGTATAATGTGAAATATTGTAATCGGATCTGCCTTGGAAACGTCTTCAGCCGGCCCCCTTTCCCTGCAATAAATTTGTGAAATAAAGTTCTTACGACAAATGCAATTCAACATTTCCGACAGAAAATCCTGCTAAATGACAGCGGCCTTTATATTAGCTGATAGAACGCCCGGCCAGAGCGCTGCTTCAGCTTGTGAGCACGGCAACAAAAAAGCCGTCCTATTGTGGACGGCTGCTCATATACATTTATCAAGTAGTATATAAGCGAAATTAAGAAGGGGTAGGGAAAGTAACGGCTTCACAATAATTGGCTTAGTAAGTTGATAATCAGGTTCATAACCGGTATTCATAAGTTGATAATCAGGTTCATAACCGGGTGTTCATCGGGTACTGCTTCACAACTGTTTGTGATGCTCCCTGCGCCTGATTGTCGGGGATGGGTCTTTATTGCTTCACCTGATAACAATCTATGAGGTGAGTTCGGGAAAGGTGACAGGAGTATGGAGAGATTTTATAAAATAGGTGAGGTGGCTGAGCTGCTGAACATCGAGCAGCACACTTTACGCTACCTGGAAAACAGCCTCAAGATAAAAATCAAGCGTGACGAACGCGGCGACCGGATGTATAGCGAGGCCGATCTGGACACATTGCGCCTGGTTTTGCAGCTTAAAGAAAAAGGGTTGAATACTACTGCCATAAAACTGGCCCTGGAGACCGCACAGGACAGCGAGGACGGCCAGCAGCCCGGGCTGGTCAGCGTCCAGCCAGAGAACAACATCAAAGAAATGGTCAGTATAGCCCGCAGGATCATTGAACAAAATGATGAACTGATGCAGCAAAACCACAAGCTGGAAGAAAGGATGGCGCGTCTGGAGAAAAAAATTGAGGAGCGCAACGTGGAACGGGAAAAAAAGATCGACGAATTCCTGAATCTGTGGAGAGCAGAACAGGAAGGCAAAGGGCGCTCCTGGCTGTCCTGGCTGCGCGGTAAATAATTTATTTAATTCCTGGCCTGCATAAAACAGGTGTTTCCGCAGATTAAACAGCTTTGCCGCTTAACCTTCAGAGGAGCGGTTTGATTGGCTGTTCTCACCATCTGCAATACCGTCTGGCAATGAGCCTCGTCCCTACACTCTACCGCCAGGACACTGGCCCCTTCCATGCCTCCGACCCCTCCGGCCGCCACCTGCACTGCATCAGCCCCGGCTAGTATTCTTATACTGTCAATTTCGGTTATAATCCTGGTGTTGGGAACCGTTATGTAGCCGCACTTGTAACCCAGACAGAGGCTGCTCTCAGGGGCTCCTGCCATCCACCGCTCAGCTTCAATACAACTGGGGATCGCTTTTTCCAATCCTACCGGGGCTATCCAGTGAATTCCCCGGGCCTTGATGGCGCCGATCGCTTTTCCCACCGTTCCGCCCTGGTCGTCTCCGAGCAGAACCCCGATAAGACCTGCGCTGTCAAATGCATTGGCACCTTTTATGAATACATCCCCTGACCGCATGCTGTTCAAAAATTCCAGCCATTCGGTTTGAACAGGAGTGCCTTGATCCAGGCACCATGGAGCGACCCGTTGGTCCTTTTCAGTAACACAGGCGGCCCTTTGCGTAATAATCCCGGCTGCGTGAGGTTCCAGGTTTTTTATCTCCACATTCAACAGGGCTTTGGCCACCATGACATTTGTGGTTCCGGAGGCGATGATGATTTTGCCTTGACGGAAGGCCTTCTGCACCTCGGGAAGGGCTGCCACAGCCTGACCGATAAGCACCTTGGCTGCTGCCGGATGCAATGCCAGGGTAGTAATCACTGTTTTTCATCCTTTCGACTGACTTTTGACCTAATTATACCGCAAATTGTTTTATCCACTGCAAGGCTATCCATATTCTTAATAATGGGCATTTTTTAGAAGCCGTCTCTTTTGTTATTTATTTCCTGGCATCCTTTATTGACCTTGACGCAACGTAAAGGTGTATAGTGATTTTGTCGGGAGTTGATGGAAATGGAATATACGGTTCAGAAACTAAGCCGGCTGGCCGGAGTCAGCCCCAGGACATTGCGCTACTATGATCAAATCGGCCTTCTCAAGCCCGCCCGGATCAGTTCATCGGGATATCGCATTTACGGTCGTGAACAAGTGGACCGTCTGCAGCAGATCCTCTTGTACCGGGAAATGGGCGTGGACCTGGAGCAGATCAAGGCAATGTTGTCGGAACCATGCTTCGATGGCCTGAAAGCCCTGAAAGAGCACCATTGTAAACTGTTGATGAGAAGGCAGCAACTGGATTCACTTATCGCCAATGTTGAAAAGACCATAGCCATGACAGAAGGGAGAATCATCATGACCGATGCTGAGAAGTTTGCCGGTTTTAAGCGCCGACTGGTGGAAGAGAACGAGCAAAAATACGGGGAGGAGATAAGGGGCAAATACGGCGACAAAGTGGTGGAGGCCTCCTATCAGAAGGTGCTGGATATGACTCCGCAGCAATACGCCGAGATAGAGCGTTTGAGCGCCGCCTTCAATGACACCCTGAAAGAGGCCATGGCAAGCGGCAATCCCGGAGGGGATCTGGCCCAGCAGGCCGCTGACCTGCATCGCCAGTGGCTGTGCTACTTCTGGGAAAGCTACACCGGAGAGGCCCATGCCAGAATGGCCCAGATGTATGTTGATGACGAGCGTTTCACCGCGCACTATGACAAGATACAACCCGGGGCTGCGGTATTCTTGAGGGACGCAGTGCAGATCTATACCGGCATCCATGAATGATGCCGCAGACCGTCGACAAAAGCGAATAACTGCGTTGCTCAATAGGTCCGCTCAATCAACGTGCTATTTGTACGTCTCAATCGCGGGCCTATCGAGCGTCTTGCTCTTCACTTCCGTCGCTCGCTCCGCGCCGATTCAACAAGCCGCGAGTACTCGAGGTTAACCGGGATGAAAAACCGGGCTCGGGAAATGAAATAGCAGCCAAGGGAAATGCACCGGCCCGCCTGGCTGGAATGAAGGCAAAACGGTTGCAGGCGCCGGCAAAACGTTAGTCTAGGGATTTAATATCTGCAATACGCAGAGCAGTTTGTAGTAGGTAGCCATCAACTGATTACTGTAAGGTGTGGCGCCGTCGCTTTGATTGGCCTGCAGCTGTCTCTGCAGAGCCTTGAGGAGATCCCTGTCAACGTGCTTATAACCCGACAACCAATGTGCCTGGGACAACTGCCGGAGCGGCCATTCGAAAAACAGTTCCGCCTCAGGACACCCGGGGAGGTTATTGGTGAAGTTCACAAGAAGTTGTGAACTTGCCAGATCAAAATCGATATGAACCACTTCAGCCCCGTTATAGTCAGCTTCCTGCCAGTGCAGAACCGCATTCTGGCCCGAAACCTTCTCCGGCTGAATAGCATTGGTTTGGTCAGGCAAGGCATAGATTTTTATCTCAACATCGCCGGGACTGCTGGCCAGGTTGTAGTCCGACTGGACTGGCAGCGAAAAAATACGGTAAGTCCCGGTGAGATCAAGTTCCAGGTTGGCGGTGTCAAAGGGAATAAGCTCCAGTTGGCAGCCCCTCTCTTCAGAGGGGGATTTCTTCTCAATATAGAATTTAAACGGGCAGACGGTGTACAACCGTCTGCTTCCGCTACTCCACAGGCAATTGCCGACGGCTTCATAAGGCTGGTTTGTCTGGCCATGCCAGACAGGAACCCCGGGAAAGAGCCTTTTTATTCGCTGCAGCACTCCCGGGGTATGGGAAGCCCCGCCCAATAGCAGGATATGGTCAAACCTCCAGCCCTGGCTGTCATATAGGCCCAGTGACTGGACGCGGGGCTGCAGCACGGTTTTCACGTAGGAATCCAGCCGCTCCCACAGCGGACCGAGAGCGGCGGTAAAAGCAACCGAATCAATAATCATGTCCCCGCTCATTCCGGGGAGGATATTTATCATATTTACAACCGCTTGATGATGGCGGCCCAGTTCGGTTTTGGTCGTATCGGCCATTCTTTTCAGCTTAATCCAGTAGCTGCAGTCCGCGGGGGAAAGGCCTGCTTCCCAGGGCAATTGGTCAGGCCGCTTTAGCTGATGAAATAGCGGTTTCAGAATCTCCCGGATGATTTCTTTGTCGACTTCCGCCCCGCAAAAGGCATTACCGCCCATCTGCGACTGGGTTTCCAATATCAGCTGCTTCCCGTTGCCTGCGGTGCTGATAATACTGAAATCAGCAGCCGCTTCCCCTATATCTATAATCAGAATATCCCCTTCAATATCCTGGCCGGGATGCAGGGCTTGATATCCTGTCAGGGCTGCAGCCGGCCCGGGAAGTAAAGCAATGGCTGCTCCGGCAAACCCCTTTTGCAGAGCGGCATACAGGCTGTGCTGCGCCTTGATGCCGAGATAACCGGGGACTGACAGAGTGACCGCTTCAATAGGATCGTCCGGTATTTCAGGCCATTGATCTTTGAGGAAAGTAAAAAATGCGGTGAGGATATATTCGAAATCAAGGCTCCCCGGCGCCAGTTGGGGGCTTCGCCACAAGGCCGGTTTGAAGCCGGGCCAGAGCAGAGCGTCAGGCTGTTCGAGCTCCATGGCCTCTGTGCCGAAAAAGATCCGGCCGGTTGCGGGGGAGTATCCCAGGATGCTGGGGATTGGTCCGGGCCAGCCGGCTGAGCTGCATATTAAACCATTAGCGCTGAATGCTGCCATCCTGGTGTATGAAGTGCCAAAGTCTATGCCAAGCCGCATGTGTCAACTCCTCGCTGGTTATGGTTGCCGGGTCAGTATCATATAAGGGATCTCGGTCTGTTCTTCGTTCAAAACCTGAATTATAAACAGGTCGCCTTCTTCGTGCACAATGGTGTAATCGGGCCGGGCAGCATCCACTCTGGGTTCCCAGCGCGCCTGGCCGAGAAGCGGGATATGCTCCTCAGGGAAGACCTCTCCTTTTTGCAGAGGCACCTTGATGAGACGAACCCCCATGTCCTTCCAGGTGCGGGAGACATTTCTGGGGGCTAACAAGCGATCCAGATCAGCCTTCAGCTGCCCGAGGAACTCCAGCTGAGTAACTGCCAGATCCCGCATGCGCCCGGCTTGATCCTGATTATAAGCTGAACGGCGGCGGGAGGTTTCGATCATGCTGAGCTGATTGGACAAGAAGGATATGGCAACCCGGACCTGATAAAGCAAGCTATACAGCGGGGGGATCCAGCGTATCTCTTCTTCCGTACTCATACTGCGCAAAAAGGGCGTCCAAAAGGCCAGCCATTCTCTGACTTGCACCAAGACTTTATAACTGGGTTCCGGGTTGTTCTGCAGGATCATGATGATCTGTTCCAGTTGCTGTATCGAGAATTCTACATCCCGCAAGGCTTCCTGGGCATTTTCCGCCGATATCCGGCCCAGGCAATCAACTGCATTCTGTATCAAGGGGTCCGGGCCGCAGTGATTTGAAGCCCGCAGCTTCAAAACCCGATGCCACCCCTCTAAGCGTTTATTTATCAAGGTTTGCATGTCGGGTGACACTGTAGGCGCCGATAGGGCAGTTGCGTACAGGGCCAATTCCCGGGTGAGTTTTTGGCTGATCCAAAGATTCACCGGATCATCGCTATCAACCCCGCCCTCGAGCTGATCTATATGCCGCTGCATATCTCCGGCAATTCTAATTCGGCCGTCATGGTCCTTGGCCGCCGCATCTCCGGCCAGCCTCATCAGGTAGGTTATTTCACTGAGGGCTTGACTTAACTTATGGGAGCCGATTGAAGGCTGCAGATCGGTTGACCCCTCAAGGTGAAAAATTTCAAGGTATCCAGGAAATTCATCAACCTGGCGAACTAATTCAGTATCCTGTAAATAGGGTTTGACTGCTGTTAAGTAGCCCTGTAGGGATTGTAATTGATGCTTCAGGTCAGTCAGGGCGAAAAGCAGCTCCGTCCCCTGGCGGGATGTCTCTTCCTGAATAAGGAGTACTTCGTGGTCAGTGTCCTGGTAGAAGGTCTTTAAATTGGCCAGGAGGGTTTTCAATAAATTGTGCAAACGGGTATAGCGTTTTAGGGTAGACACAATATTGGTTTCCAGAACTTGCTGCTGCTGGGTGAGCATGAGCAGCTCCCTCGCCTCAGCTTGCCAGCGTTGTTCATACCGGGGCAGGTAATATTCCAGGAAACCCTGATAATAAAAAGAGTTAATCTTTAAGATATACTGATCCAAATCAGCGACCGATTGAATCGAATCTATATGGAGCTGAGAATCAATCTCCTGCCGCAGTCTTTTCAGTAATTCCTCCAACATCAAGCCATAGGCTTTGGAATCCAACCCGGTGGAATTCAGTTTAATGCACCCCCAAAAACGCACCCGCCAGGATGTGTCGTTCAATAATCCGATTCCGCTGCTTAAACAGATCCGGTCGGTGAAGCAAATCGAACTGCAAACCGTCCCCCTGCAGCTCTTCAACCCGAGATAGCAAGCGATCCCCGGCTTGTCTGTTCTCATCCTCCAGTAATTTGCCAATTTGAGACCATATTCGAGCATTAAAAAACATTTTGCTGGGGACCCATGACCAGAAATCCCGGCATTGAGTAAAAATCCAGTGAGACGCTGCGGAATCCAAGCTTGAATCATTATGTTTATCGAGCCACAGGACAGCGAGAATCAGGGTAATAGCTTCTTGAGGCTGGGCAAGTCTTATGCCGTCAACCAGAGCTTTAAGAACCCTGAATTCCAATTGGTCACTTCTGTTAAACAAGGGTTCGTATTCACCATCGGCTTCATCTTGAATTTGTAGGTGCCACAACTTTAAAGAAGCTTTAACAGCCGGCACGGACTGGTTGGTTGATAAAAGCCGGTCCATTAATTCCAGACTGGTATGAGTGGAAGCATTGTTTGGCAAGCAGGCGAAATAACGGTCATATAATGCTTGATAGGCCGCCCCCGCCGCCGGGGCGTGTTCCAGCATAACATAAAGAGGGGCGACCCTGCGCAAGACCCTGACAAAACGCTTGGCCAACTGTATATCCCGCAAGATATCTGTCAGCTGATGATTTTCCAAGCACTCTTCCCAGGCATCCAACAGGATAGCCAGACTATCTGCCACCAGGCCGCTTTCAAAAACAGCCTCCGCCGCTGCAAGGTTATCAAGAAAAAGTTCGATTCCATGTAAATACTGCAGGCGATTCCGGTTGCAGGCTGCAACCAGATCCAGGGCCTTCAGCAAGTTTTGATTTTTATTGCCGTACAATCCTGCGCAAACTTGGTCCGATAAGCGGTTTTGCTCTATGCCGAACCAGCCCAGACCCTGTTCCCGGCTGATGGCCAGGGCCGCGTTTTTTAAAAGCTGGCGCAGGTTCGCATTGGCGGTACGGGACATCAAATACTGGCAGGATTCCTTGTCCAGACTTTTGACTATAGCAGGGTACCAATCCGTCAGTTCATCGCTATACAAGCTGATTAAAAACTGCAGCTCTACCGGGCGGGGGCGATATAGCAGAACGTATCCGGGCAGGAATTGGAGAAAACCCTGGATTATCGGCGGGGGTGACATGATCAGCCATTTAATGATCGGCATCTTGTGGAGATTATGGAACAGGGCCACAAACAGATCACGGCTTCTGCCGCTGTAAAACCATGCCCTGACCAGGAGTTCGGCCTCTTCAGGCTGGTTTAATACCACGTCGGCCGGGTTAAGCTCCGAGCGGCGAATCTCCTGGCGTTCCACGAGTTCTTGCCGCCATATGTCAAACAGATTAGTATCGATTTCCGGCCTGCTTTCAAATTTCATGGCTGTCTCCAGTTTTCAGCCCATAAAGGGCTAGATTAATCAAGGCGCATGCCTCCCGGGCTTTGGACTCGATGGACTCGGTCAGGTAAATATAGTAATAAATCGATTTTTCCTTATTGGTAAAGATGCCCCCCAAACGGTCCGGGGCCAGCACCTCCACGCAATCCTGCTTGGCTTTATGGAGGGTGAGATACCGCATGCTCTGCAGCCGGGTGACAAAACTAAAACGGCTCAAACGGTCAAAATGGGCCTTTAATCCCGGCTCTTTAAAGGGATTCTGATCTTCGAAGAGCATGACCGCCTCATGGTTACGGGGATGAGGTAAGTTGGCCAGGGTTTCAGGTTTTTTAGCCATCTGCTCCACTACTTCGTAAAACAACTGCCCCTTAAGGTATTTTAACGAGCAGGCTTGTAAAAACGGCTGATACGGGAGGGGAAAGCGCTGCCATTGCACCGGCCGCTGCAAGGCGTAAGTGAGCAGCTGCGGCTTTTCGGCAAGCAAAGAGACCACGTCCCCCAGTGTATATTCAAATTCCGGCAGGTAGGTGGCGTACTGTTTATAGAGCACCTCCGCATAGCGCTGATAGAACACTTGATAAGAAGGCAATGAATGAACCCGCAGATGGTGTATGTAGCCCATCAAATTCTGGTATTCGTCCGGGCTTAATTCCTGATGGCGATTCAGCTTTCTCATGATAGCCCGCATACACAACCCTCAATCATATTTTTTACTATTGTACCGCAAACCCGGCTGGAAATCCGTTATTTAATCCATGTTCGGGCCGAAGGATATTCTGCTCAACTTTCGTAATGCCCCGGCAATCATTTTAAGAATCCTGCAGATGCCATAAAGGTGGCATTTCCGGTTGCATTTGCCATATGTTAAACATAAGCCGGATACCGTTTCGAGCCAATCTCTGTGATAGAATAAATCCAAGAGGTGATGTTCATGAAGGTTAAAGACATCATGACTACCCGGGTAATAAGTATTGAAAGCCGCAAAACCATCGGTGACGCACTGGATCTTATGGTGGAGAATAACGTCCGCCGGCTTCCGGTACTGGCAAATGGCGCCTTAATCGGTATGATCGTGCAGCATGATATTGAAAAAGCTTTGCGTTCTCCGGAATTTGTGTGTGAAACCCCGGTAGATTGGGTAATGACTAAAAACGTAATTACTGTCGCAGCCCAAACCGATCTGTTGGAAGCCATTAATCTGCTGCTCAAGCACAAAATCAGTGGGATGCCGGTAATGGAAAACGGCCTGATGATCGGCATAATAAGTGAGACAGATATACTGAAACTCTGCATTGAGTTGTTAAACAGACCGTAATCAGGCTCGACAATATAACAACAGAGGATAACCGAGGGGTGATCCTGCCTGTAGATTGGGGTACTGTACATGAAGCAGCCGATTAATCTGTTGATTTTTCCATTGCTGACATTACTGGCAGGTATAATGATTTTGGCCCATAATCAAGCTATTGTTCTCAATCCTGACGGCGCTACCCGGGTCTATATCAAGAGCGCTTTGTCAGGCAACGTCGGGTACGGCAACCCCTTGCGCCATAATAACAGCATCTCCTTTGAAGGCTTGGAGCCCGGGGATATAATCCTGGGAGCTTATCCTCACTGCGCTTATGGGGATTATTCCCATGCCGCTTTGTATATAGGGTCGGGGCAGATCATTGAAGGCTATGCCGACCTCGGTATAACCCGGCAATCAGTTGAGCATTTCCGCGAATATCCGCAGGTCTGCCTGCTGAGGGTCAATGTCGATCCGGCTGTCAAACAGGCGGCTGTTGCATACGCCACTGAGCAGATAGGGGAAGTATTCTATCCGGTAGCCTTTAAATCCGGACAGAACATCTGGAACTGCAGTAAAATCATGTGGAAGGCTTATCAATTGCAGGGTGTGGATTTTGATGACAACCAGGATCTATGGGTCCCTCCCGACAGCTTCTACAACAGCCCCTATGTCGAAGTGATCAGGGAGGTGGGGCTCTTATGGTAACACTGCGTTTGCTGTGGATACATATCTTTGCCTGGGGGGCGGTATGGCTGTCGAGCTACTGGGCCGGACTGGAATACATGGCCGCCCTATTATACCTGGTAGTGATCAGCCGGGAAGCCATGTCCTTGCGGGGGAGCAAATCGGTTCAACGTATTTTGGCTGCTTCTTTATGGCAGGCGCCCGGATATGTAATGGCCTTCATCCTACTGACTGAATGGAATCCCTTTGAGATTTATAACTATACTATCTTTATCCTGATTTTTTGGATGACTCCTATTTTGCCCTGGCTGGCCTTGCTTCCTTCAACCAGCCTGGCTTATCCGTCCTATTATTACGGGCTCTTAATGGGTGCGCCGTTTCTCTCTTTTTGGATATGGGTTTTCAGCAGCAAAATAAATCCGCTGGCAGCATTCAAACACAGCAGATTTGGTAGTACCAAGGACTGTGTTTAATGTTCTGCCAGCGGTCTTTAAAGAAACCGACAGTTATATCAATAAGACTTATCCGTTTTTCAGGGGCTTATTGATCTGTTGTAACTGCCGGTTTCTAATTCTATTGTGTGCTTTTTTAAGAAAGTTATTCTGGAAAATAAAGGTAATTGTTGAAACGTAAAAAGCCTGGTTATAAAATGAACTATATAGTAAACAGGATCCTGTTATCCTGACTCAAGGGGCCTGATTCATCAGGCCGGTCAATAAAAAAGCCCGCTAATAGCGAGGTAAATAACAATTGATATTCATTTTGGCAAGCTGTCTCCCGGCTGATGGTGCAAATTGACCCTATTCGGCATGGTTGGACAGCTTTTCCGTGCATCCCCAGCAATGGCTGATCTTGCACAAATTGAATATAGTATACACTTTTGCTAAACATGTGGCATCATTAACAAACTTTTAACATTAATATGATGCACATTTATATTATAATGAAATAGCTGTGTTTTGACATATTGTGATAAACTGTCGAATGATTATGCCAATTTTTGTTTTAGCCAGCCCGGCTGACAGTTTATTACCAGTATAAACCACGGAAATTTTAAGTGGTTCAAAATAGATTCGTTAAGGGAAGGAGAGAAGAATATGAAGGAGGCTGCGACCCTCATACCAATGGCTGGTTCAAATCAAGCCATTATTGCGAAGATAGAGCACGAAGCCCATACCAGCGTGAAGTCATGTTATCAATGCGGGAAATGTTCGGCAGGCTGTCCGGTGGCTTTCGCCATGGACT
>ENA-UOOM01000387-UOOM01000387.1-fermentation-metagenome-genome-assembly--contig:-NODE-387-length-52306-cov-16.428930_pt1 | contig 52306 bp, 47 predicted proteins | sample MGYA00245781_ERZ724031 | MGnify/ENA primary metagenome ERZ724031 (study PRJEB28704, sample SAMN03018317) | fermentation metagenome | biome: anthropogenic terrestrial biome; feature: soil; material...
TTATTTTATATGTTATTTTTGAAGCCAGTATAGTCTATTGTCAGAAAATTTCCCCACACTCATGAGTACAATGTAATCAATATCTATGTACTAGATATTGATTACATTGTACTCTAAATCCGCTATATATGCAATAGGCAATTTGAAAATTCTTTTGGCGGAGATTTATTTGCCCAGCGCGCAGCCGGGTATCTCCTTTTCCCATGTTTTATTTTACCACTCCGCAGGCCTTTTTAACATGTCATGATTTACTTATCCTGCCATCATCAGCCATATCACAATGAAAATTTTAGCCGCATATTATAATGGCGAATCAAAGTTTTTTATTGCTTTTTAAGATGAAAGGAGAAACATCATGAGCATCAGCACATCTGTACCCGCTGGGCCTGGCGGGAAAGACTGCACTCCTAACCCCACACCTTTCCCTGCAAGGACGCCGGTAGCGATGGCTTATATTCCATTTCAGCAGCTTGGCCAGCTGTATTCACCAGAGCAAGGGCTTAATTACGGCACGCTTTTCCCAGACCTTAATAAGCCATTCCTCGGAGGAGGCGCTTTCAGATGACCGAAAAAGAAAAAATGATGCGCAGAATAAATGCGCTGCGATTTGCTATGTTAGATATGCATCTTTACCTCGATTCACACCCCGGCGACTGCGACGCAGCAGCCCAGATGGAAAAATACCGCAAAGAAGCGCAGGACCTTATGAAAAAATATGAAGACGCTTACGGCCCGCTAAATGAGTACCAAAACGCAACCAGCCGCTGGGCATGGATATCAGACCCATGGCCATGGGACACATGAAAGGAGACCTGTTTAAATGTGGAATTATGTAAAGCGGCTGCAGTACCCTGTCAAAATAAAGACAACCGACCCAAAACTTGCCCAGATTATAATTTCTCAGTACGGTGGCCCTTACTGCATCATGTTACAGTGCCTTTTCTGCCATGGGCACGCTTGAAAATGGCGGCGTGAAGAAGCTTTGGGTTTAAGATATGTTGGTTCAGCCTTATTTAAATGGCCGGCAAAAACTAAAGCACCCTTTACTAAAAAACAACTTTAGTAAAGGGTGCTAACATTCTAAACCATTGTTAACCAGTTATTCAAGTTCTTTCAGCATAACACTGCTGCCGAAAGCTCAGGCATGGTCAACTTTATACATGTGCTTAATCAGTTCAAGGACCTTGTTGCTGTAGCCCCACTCATTGTCATACCAAGCAATGAGCTTCACAAAGTGGTCATTCAGCATAATGCCGGCCTTTGCATCAAAGATGGATGTGTGCGGGTCGCCAAGGACATCGGAAGAAACGATTGGGTCATCGACATACTCCAGAACACCCTTCATCGAGCCTTCGGAAGCCTCTTTGACAGCCTTGCAGATATCATCATAGGTTGTGGATTTCTCAAGGCGCACAGTCAAGTCAACAACGGAGCCATCCAGTGTCGGCACACGCATTGACATACCTGTGAGTTTGCCTTTAACTGTCGGTATAACGAGCGCGCAAGCCTTGGCAGCACCTGTAGATGACGGGATAATGTTGCCAGAAGCAGCACGGCCGCCTCTCCAGTCCTTCTTAGTCGGGCCATCAACCGTTTTCTGGGTAGCAGTTGTGGAGTGGACTGTTGTCATAAGGCCTTCAACAATGCCAAACTTGTCGTTGATAACTTTTGTCAGCGGAGCAAGGCAGTTAGTTGTGCAGGAAGCATTAGAAACGACTTTCATGTCCTTCCTGTAAGTGTCGAGGTTAACGCCGCATACAAATGTCGGTGTATCCTTGTCCTTTGCCGGAGCAGAAATAACGACTTTCTTTGCGCCTGCTTTCAGGTGGGCGGAAGCCTTTTCAGTCGTTGCAAAAACACCTGTAGATTCAACTACGAACTCAGCCTGCACTTTTCCCCACGGAATGTTTACAGGATCCTTTTCTGCAAAGACATTGATCTTATGGCCGTTTACAACGAGCTTGCCGTCCTCAGCTTTGATGTCACCATCAAAGCGGCCGTGCATTGTGTCGTACTTAACCATGTAAACCATGTAGTCAAGGTCAATGAACGGATCGTTGATACCAACGATCTCGAATGTTTCCGGCTGCTTTACAGCCGCACGGAAAACGAGACGGCCAATGCGGCCAAAACCGTTAATGCCAATTTTAATAGACATGAGAAGTTACCTCCTGTTATTAATTGTACGGTGATTTCATACCTTATTATTTTATAGCATCCATGGAGTTTTTACAAGGTGTTTTGATATATTTTTAACTAACTTTTTATGTTTGACGCATCCTGAACAGAATTTTTGCCATTTTCTATGAATTTTGCAGCGCTTGGATATGTATGGAGAAGAAAATCAAGGCATTCAAGCGGCACATCCTTTTCTGCCGGTGCTGTGTTTTCATCTTCCGATGAAAGCGCATCCTCAGCCGGCACAGGATCCTCTGCTTCATCATGCACGCTTACAGCGCTGGTGGCAGGCGGCCGCTTCACGGCGCCCGGCGCTTCGCTGCCTGCAATCATGTTAGTCGCAGGGTGCGTGGCACTCTTCCTGCAGCGCTCTGCCGCAGCCATATAGGCAGCTATATACACCGCAAGCACCAGGTTCGTAACGTAAAGGCTCTGAGGGAAACTGCCGAGAGTTCTGTGGCCTGAAACAAGCAGCACAATGTTTGTGGCAGAGTCCGTCACAGCAAAGATTACCGCTGCAAACCCAAATGCAAAAACCCACTTCCCGTTTTTCATGTCCATGCCCGAAAGTAGCTTTGCCTGGGCAAAAAGGAATAAAAGCAAAAATAAAACAGTAAAAGTATGGTAGACATTCTCAATCCTGTCGACCTCCGCGGCATAGTCGATAAACAGGAAGATAAGGCAGAAGCAGCCCCAAATCGACGGCAGAAGGGAAAGGAGCGGATGGCTGCGCAAAGTTGTTTCCCCTGAGCCGAAATCGTAAGCCACGGCAAAAAACGGTATGGCGGCTAAAAAGCTGAAAACCACAAAAAGGATATTTGCCGCCGTAGTGCTCTGCTCGCCCACAAAGTTTACGAGCGACTGCCCCGCGATGAAAAGGCCAGAAAGCACCGCAAACACCGCTGAAAGCGGGCTTCGCACAGAGTGTGCCTGCCTGCGGCCGGCCGAGCGGTACGCCAAAGCCATGGCGGCAACAGCGCCCACTACGGCCAGCACGGTGGCCAGAGCAGCCATTTTCCCGCCGTCGGTATAGTAATTAACCGACGGCCCGGTGAAATTAAAAGCCGCATAGATTTTTAGCGGCAGCACAACAGCCAGCGTAACAAGCATGGCTGCCCATGCACGTTTCATAGACATTCCTCCAGAAATGCTGCCTACCTTTCATCGATAGGCACATAAGGCCTGCTCTGAGAAAGAGAGCGGTAAGCAGGCCGCATGATACGCCTGCAGGTCATCATTTCCTCCATGCGGTGCGCACACCACCCCGCAATGCGGGAAACGGCGAACATAGGCGTGTAAAGTTCACTCGGTATCCCGAGCATCTCATATACAAGTCCCGAGTAGAAATCCACATTAGCGCACATTACCTTGTTTTTGCCCGTAACTTTGGCGAACATCTTCGGCGCGAGCTTTTCCACACGCTCAAAGAGCCCAAACTTTTTAAGCATGCCCTTCTTTTCGGCAAGCTCACGCGCGTACTTGTGCAACAAGACGGCGCGCGGGTCGGAAAGCGTATAAACCGCGTGGCCAATGCCGTAAATCAGGCCGGAGTGGTCGCCCGCCTCGCCGCGGAGTATCTTTGCAAGATATGCAGAAACCTCGTCATCGTCTTCCCAGTCCTTCACATTCTGCATTATCTCACTCATCATCATCATGACGCGGTGATTTGCCCCGCCGTGGCGCGGCCCTTTGAGCGAGCCTATGCCCGCAGCTATTGCCGAGTAGATATCTGTTCCCGTCGAAGTGAGCACGCGCGTTGCGAAAGTGGAGTTGTTGCCGCCGCCGTGCTCAGCGTGGAGCATCATGCATATGTCGAGCAGTTTTGCCTCCTCGTCGGTAAACGAGCGGTCCGGACGAATAGCGTTAAGTATCGACTCGGCTGTCGACTGCCTGGTGTCAACAGGGTGAAAATACATACTCTGCTTGTCGAAGTGGCGGCGTTTTACCTGGTACGCATAAGTCATGATGGTTGGCAGGCGCGCGATGAGCTGTATCGACTGGCGCATATTGTTCTCTAATGTTTGTTCTTCAGGGTTCTCATCATAAGAATACAACGCCAGGACGGAACGTGCAAGCTTATTCATGACATTTTTTGACGGCGCCTTAATTATCATGTCTTCAGCGAAATATTCGGGCAGATCGCGGCAGCGGCTCAGTATCCCCTGAAACTCCTGAAGCTGCGGTTTAGTCGGCAGTTTGCCGAAAAGCAGCAGGAATGCCACTTCTTCATAGCCAAAGCGGTTCTCTTTAACGCAGGCATTGACTATGTCGTTTATATCTACGCCGCGGTATGTAAGCCTGCCCTTGTCTGGCACGCGCACGCCGTCGGCCACAACGTATCCGTGCACATTGCATATTATTGTGAGGCCGGCCATAACACCCGTGTCGTCCGGGTTCCTCAGGCCGCGCTTCACATTATACAGATTATACTTTTCAGGCTCTATCTGGTTATTCCTGCGGTACTCATCACAAAGTTCTTTAAGCTGTGGGCTGTTGCTGTCGATGGAAAAATTCTCGGCCTGCAGATTCATCTTAATTCCTCTCCTTTTCATTTATTTAAAAATAAAAAAAATAAAGCCAATTAACTCCCTTTGGCTAATGCTGCACGTTTTTTTTTATTAATATTAACATTTATATTTTAGCTCACAAAAGGATTGAAGTCAACAGGTGCCGCATATTTTTGCAGAATGGTTCATAAATATTTCATAATTAGAGACTATTTTGCTTCTCTAAAAATATTATTAACAAATTATGAATTTGTAAATTTAATTTATGTATGCTGAAAGAAAGGTGTAAAAAAATAATGGACTCAAAAAGGGGCACGTTCCTGCTGGCTGTTTTTCTTTTCCTCGCAATGCTGATTATCCCCATGGCGGCGTTCGGCAGCGGCGGCAAAGCACCGCCACCGGCGCCCTCAAAAAAGGCAACCCCAAAAAGCGCGCCGCCGCCTGCGGGCGTGTATTTCCGCATGAAAGACACTTCCACCGGCAAAACCATAACGGCAGGCGACGGGGACTTCGTGCGCGGCGCCGTGGCCGCCGAGATGTCGCCCGAAGCGCCTCAGGAAGCGCTTAAGGCGCAGGCCGTGGCGGCTTACACATACTACAGCCGCCTGCGGCAGCGGAACGCCAGCCACGCCAGCAGCCCGGACTTCACCGTCTCTACCGCCGACTGGAACATCTACGTGCCGCAGGAAGAGATGAAAAAGCGCTGGGGCAGCAGTTACGGAAAATATTACAGTGCCATATCAAATGCCGCAGACGCCGTCTCAGGGCAGGCGATGACGTGCGGCGGCAAACTTATCGACGCAACATACTTCGCCATCTCCTCGGGGCAGACAGAGAACGCAGCGGACGTATGGGGCTCGCCATGCGCTTACCTTGTCTCTGTTGCGAGCCCGTGGGACATTTACGTGGGCGGCTACCAGACCTCGGCCTCGTTTCCGGAAAGCGACTTCCGCGGGCGCATACTGAAAATCGCGCCGAAAGCCGACCTCGGCGGGCCGGCTGAAAACTGGGTGGGCGCCATTGTGCGCTCGCCCGCGGGGAGCGTGAAAGCCGTCACGGTCGGCGGGCAGGTGCTCACCGGCGGCAACGTGCGGCAGGCGTTCGGGCTGCGCTCGGCGGACTTCACGGTAACGCACACGGGCAGCGGCTTTGACTTCACTGTGAAAGGCTACGGGCACGGCGTGGGCATGAGCCAGACCGGCGCCGAAGAGATGGCGCGGCAGGGCGCGGGCTACAAAGAAATACTCGCATGGTACTACCCAAACACTGTGCTTACGCAGGCAAAAGCATAAGGGCAAAAAAACAGGGCGGCGGTTTTCCCGCTGCCCTGTTAAAGTGGCCATTATATTATGCGGCGGCTGGTACCCAAGGCACCAGCCGCCGCCACGCAAACACAACTAAACTATTCTATCTGAACTCATTTTAAATATTTTCTTTAAATTTGCCGTAACTCATGCAAAGATGCAATGTGCAATCTTAGCACCGTTGACATATACTCCGTGGTCGCCCTTGTTAGAAGTAGCAGTCACTTTGTAGAAGTAATCATGTCCGCTAACCCTCACAGGTTTCAGAGTGCCAACTGTAGCAACCGTGAAAACAGGTGTTGACTTGGAAGTTACCTTGAACTGGTAAACCTTGCCCTGCTTTACCGTAACTGTGCGAGTGTCGCAGATAGAACCTGCAACGTTGATAATAGCAACTTTTTTGTCGCCGATATAAACGCCGTGGTCACCCGTTGACTGAGCTGTGAATGTGAGGAATGTGTCATTGCCCTTTGTTACGTTTTTCGTAATTACGGCAAAGCCGTTCGCAAATGCGTAGCTCGGTTTGCTGCCGTCTTTAGAATTAATCTTTACTGTGTAAACCTGGCCAAGCTTCATTGTCTTAGGCATAGAGTCAATCGTGAAGTTGCCTGGTTTAACCACAGGAGTTGTAGCAGCTTTTGCCGTAACCTTTGCAGTTGCGGTGAAGTCGTTAACCTTAACTGTTACATCAGCTGTTATGTCTTTTTCAGGAGCTTTTGCAACGGAAACCGTTGCAGTCTTGCCGTCGGCAGACGGTGTAACTGTGAAGTTGTCGTTGTCTGAAGCCCATGTAATCTTTGCATCAGCAGGGAGCTGAGCGTTTGCCGGGTTAGGCGCAACCGTAAGCGTTGCCGGAGCATCAGCCTTAACTTCAGCTGTTGCAGGGGAAACCGTTACGCCTGTAAGATCTGCTTTTGCCGTAACTGTTGCAGTTGCGGTTTTGCCTGCGACTGTAACGGTAATTTTGGCTGTTTCGTCCTTTTCAGGAGCTTTTGCAATGGAAACCGTCGCGGTCTTACCATCAGCAGACGGAACAACCTTGAAGTTGTCGCTGTCTGAAGTCCATATAATCTTCGCGTCGTCAGGGATATAAGCGTTTGCCGGGTCAGCAGCAAGAGTAAGAGTTACAGGTTTTTCAGCTGTAACTTCAGCAGTTGCCGGCGAAACCGTTACGCTCTTGAGCGGAATAGGAGCCGCGGCTGAAACTGTGACTGAGTCTTCCTTATAATCATAAACTTCGTTGCCGTCTGCGGTAGCTACATAAGCCGTAACCGTAACGTCATTTACGCCGTTGGCGTCGAGCTTATCGTAGCCTGTTGCCTTTACGGAAGCTGTGCCGTCTTTGTTGTCGGTAAGGGCAATGTTCTTGTTATCAGCAGTATTGACTCTCCAAGCAATCGTGTCGCCTTCCGGAAGGCTGGTTCCATCAGGTACGCATGAGGCTGTGAGCTTTGCGGCTGTTCCCTGAGGAACAGAAAGTGTTTTGCCTGCTGTAATTCCGTCGCCTGTAATTCCAAGGCTTGTGCAAACGACTGATTTCGCGTAGTAGTCATAGCCGTTGCTCTCGCCGTTAGCCTTTGAAGCGAGCGTAACGCCTTTTACTTTAACGTTGTCTTCCTTGCCTACAACACTTGAGAAAAGCACCGTGTTCTCTTTAACAGGGGTTGTCGACTCAAATGTTATCGGAGTAGCAGAGTCGCCGATTGTTGTCATTGCTGTCAGTGAGCCAGCTGGCATCTTAATCGTGCCTGTGCCTGCCACTGTGCCAAATGTTGCGCCAGCAAACTCAGCTAAGCCTTCAACCTTTAAAGTTGAGCCTGACCTGCTTGTTACAGGGGCAGCGACTTTCACGTCGCTGTTTGCGTCAACAGAAACATTGTTGACATTCGGCAGTGAAGCAAAAGAACCTGTGAAGTTTACAAAAGAAACATTTGTTGTGTACGGGTCAGAAGCTTTATCCGGCGCGAAGCCATTAATGCCGCCGACCGTAACTTTGTTCGTTATCTTTGGATTCTTTGTATCATCATAATTCTGGAGAAGTGTAATAGTAGAACCGCCGTTCTTGTCAACAATAGTACCTGTAACTGTAACATTTGCGTCTACCGCTGTATCAGCATCGCTGCGGCCAATAATGGCCGCGCCTGCTGTACCACTGGTATCCGTATTTGTATAAATGCTGATGTTGCCGTTTACAGTCGCAGGAACAGCGTCATTTTCGCCGTTCGCCGCAGTGCCTTTAACAGTAACCGTATTGCCTGTGATGCTGCCGTTTACTGTAGCGGCCTCAACAGCCACTGTCGGGTAAACAAATTTGACATCACTTGTCTGATCAGTGTATGCCGGCACTCCTGTAAGAGAACCTGTTGTCGCGCCGGTAACCGATAGTGTATTGTTGATTGCAGAGGTGCCGCCGAGCACACGTACATCGCCGACTTTTGTGTTGGCGCCTGAAATTGCAACGGCGCCGTCAGAAGCGATGTTTCCGGTAGTAACTGCTGCCTTGTCGCTGGCGTCACTCACAGCAACGCCTGCTTTGCCATCGACTGAGCCGACGTTGGCAGCGGTTGTAGCGCCCGCAGCGACCGAAATGGTTACCTTGTCACCTGATGTGACGTTGCCTACTGTGCCGCCGTTGATTGTAACAGCGCCGCTAATATCGACGTTGCCGATTTTGCCGCTGCTTACTGTCAGTGTTTTAGTTATAGACGGGCCATTTGTATCTACGAAGTCGTAGCCGGTAACATCGTAGGTTTTATCGTCGTCTTTCACTGTTGTAACGGAAGAGCCGTACGCTGAGTCGCCACCAACAGTTGTCGCGGCTTTTGCGTAAGAAACGTCGTAAGCCTTTACGACCTTAACCGGCAGACTTGCTTTAAATTTAAAGTCAGTTGAGCCTGACTTCACATAGCCAACTTTAATCTGGTCTTGGCCTATGTAAAGCTTGTCTGGATCTGACTGGGGCGTAACCGTTACGCTGGTACCGCCCGTAGGCGTAGCGCTGCAAACTTTGCCGTTCTGCGAAGCGTACTCAATGGTCGCGTCCGTTGATGGAACACCGCTCGCGTCTCCCGCCGCAGTCGCAGTAAATTTAGCTGTACCATCATCAGCACCAACCGTTACTGTATAAGCAGTGTATGTTGGCGCCGCGTTTACCGCAAGCTGTGTTGTTGTCTTCGGCACAACGCCATCGGCAGTTGTAACGTCAGTCAGCACGACGTCGCCCTCGTTGTAAACCTTAACCTTAACGCTGTAAGAAGCGCCCGCCTTGACTGTTGAAGTGCTGCCGTATGTCAGCGTTTCAGGCGCCACTGTGCAGGTAAGCGTTGTTTCACCTGCAGCTACAGGTATAACATCCGTTGAATCTTTGCTTATTTTCGCGACAGAAGAATTTGTGGAAGTCCATGTAATGTCTTTCGGCGCTACTGTCGCTGTGTACTGCGCGCCATTAGCCGCCGTATACACCATAGTAGTTGGTGCCGGTGTTATTGCAACACCTGCCGGAGCCGTGCCCTTTTTAACAGCGAGCGCTATTTCCGGCGTATCGGCAGTAGTAATAACCTTACTATTACTGTCTTCCACCGCTGCGCCCACTACTGGCTGTTCGGTCGCTGCTGTTGATGCCGCGCTGGCGAACGCCATAGGAATGCTGGACGCCACAAGTGCTAATGAAAGCACAAGGGATAAGGCTTTGCCTGTTTTTTTCATCCTTTTTTGTCCTCCTTAGAAAGATAGTTTGTTGTGTTTTGCGTGTGCCTGTTTTTGGAAATGTTATAACATACATGAGTACCATGGCTAAGCGCCACAGCTTTGCTCCTCCCCGCTGCCGGCGAACCACCAGACAAAATGACGCCGCCAAGCGCAGGAAATGGCTTATATGTTTAATTGGATTATAAGATATATGTCGAAAAATGTCAAGTAAAATACGGATATTTATTTTCACTTTTGTGGCATTAAAACTGGCAGATGATGAAAAATACAGTTCCAATAAATATGGGGCGTGCAGTCACTTTTCGGCGGCGGAGCCGCCCCCGCCGCTCACGCCGAGGAACTTCCCGTTCTCCCAGAAGCCGCTGCGGACTATGCGCCCGCCGTTGTACTCCGTGCCCCTGCCGTGGCGCAGGCCGTCTTTCCAGCCGCCGGTGTAAAGCAGGCTGCCGCCCGCCGAAAACTCGGTGCCCTCGCCTGTGGCGCAGCCGCCTTTCCAGTGGCCTACAAAGAGGGAGCCGTCTTTTGCGCCGAATGCCACGCCGAAACCATGGCGCAGGTCCTGCTTCCAGCCGCCAACATAGCAGATTTTGCCAGACTTGTAGTAGTAGACGCCGAAGCCGTCGCGCTTTCCGGCGCTGTAGCCGCCCTCATAAGCCGTGCGGCCGTTTGGCGCCTGCGTGCGGCCGTAGCCCTCGCGCATACCGTTCAGCAGGCGACCAAAGTAAATGTAGCTGCCGATGCTCGTTGCCACTATGCGCTTTGCGGATATGAGCCCGCCGGGCTGTTCGCCGCCCACGCCGGTTTCTTCGCCGCCTTTGCCGAAAGCGCCTTTCACCCCGCCGGAAAGCCCCTTTGCCGCCACGTAGTAGCGCCCATTGCGGTTTTCGGTTTTCAGCCCTTGCGCGGGGGCGCCCTGCTTTGCGGTTTTCACCTTTGCGGCGCTTTTGCCGGCGGGCGCTTTTACCGCCGTGCCGTCGTTTGGCATAACCTTAAACTCAAGCTTCTCGTAAGGCACAGAAGCCCACGCGGGCCTGAGCATGGCGGGGTCTTCCCGCAGCTCGGCGCGCAGCTTCAGGCGCAGCTTGCGGGCTTCCGCCGTGCAAAAGCAGGCCGCCCCCGCGTCCGTCTGCGCAACCACCTCTGGCACGCCCGCCTTGGCGTTTATCCTGCTCTGGGCAGCCGTTGCGGGCTCCCACGGGCAGGGCAGCAGCAGCGTGCGCTCCCATGTGCCCTCAGGCGTGCGCCGCAGCCTTACCATGCAGTTTTCCGACCGCCTGAGGATTAGCGAAGGGCACGCTGCGTCGCCGTCATAAAACGCCGTCTGCAGCCAGTGCATGGCACGGTCATATGTCTGCGCCGAAAAAAGCCGCCCGCTGAAGCCATGCGCCACAAGGCGGTAAAATCCGTCCTTTATGGGGAAAACCTCCTCGAGCGTCAGCTTCCCACAGGTGCTCTTCCATCGGAAACATTTTGTGCCTATGCGGTACTTCGTGCGCACGGCGCGCCCGTCCACCATTGAGCTGACGCTGCCGTGCACGGTTTTCCCCCCACCGGTAAAAAAAGAGCGGCGCACCTCCCCGAGGAGGGAATCAGCGCCGCAGCCATCGCCGCAGCCAGCACAGGCCACGGCATAATATTCGTTTATCTTCATTTCTTCCGGCATGGTAAAGACCCTTTCATACAATCCTTATATATCTATATCCGCCAGCGCAAACTGCCCCCGGCGCCTGCTGAGTATTACTATAATGTAAAAGCAAGGTTTTTGCAAGGCGGTTCCTTCAGCTTTTTGTGATGTTTACATAAACGGGTGCGGCGGGCGTATAAGTAAGCACAGTATTTATATGCGCCGCCATGGCCGGCACGTTGTTCATCACCACGCCGCCTTTCAGCGTGAATGTGCGCGTGTTTATCTTTGCCGTTATGGTGTAACAGGACTCTTCGTTAGCGCCGGCGGCCTTCGTCTGCACGCCTATGCTCTGCACTCCGTTTATGCGCATAATCTGCTTGCCGCCCTGCTCCACGGCTACGGAGTTATCTGATGCAAAATATATATTTACAATGTTTGGGCCTTCCATCTTTGATGTGTTGACGCTTATGCCCTCGGCCGTCGGGAGGTCTTTCCGCAGCCATGTTTCGAGGAGATAGGCGTCGCCGTGGTTGCCGCAGTCTTCCGCGCCCTCGGCAGCATCACGCGCGCCGCCGAAAAGCGCAGCCATCGCCGCGCCTACCACAATCACCGAAATGGCCATCACGGCTATAAGCTCCACAAGTGATATTCCTTTTTTGCTGCGCAAGCGCATATTTCCCGCCCCTTCCGTCATGTCCCGAGCGCCGCCATGGTCGCCGGCTTGTCAAAAAGATCGAAGCCTCCTGATTTTGCGGTGTACTCCCCCGCGTCCAGATGGTACAGGAGTTTGCCGTCGGAATCCGTCACATTAAGGCCATGGTAAAGTATGAGGCTGCTGCAATTTACTATGAATTTGCCTTTGGTGTCGCCCGGGGATTTTTTAAGCGCCATGGCTTCTTTGAATTGGCTGACGTCGCCGTCGCCACTCTGCATATTGAGCCCGAACGTGCCGGCCTCGAACGTAACCTGCTTATCTTTCGGCAGCGTGAGCGTAACGTCTTTCGCCACATACTGCAGGCCTATGCGGTTCGCCTTGTATGTCTGCGCGTCGCTGCCCCACCCGTCAGTAGAATTCACATACATATAAACATCTTTGCCGGTCTGGCTGCTCGGTTTGCCTTTACCTTTACTAAACTTGCCTTTGAAAGTCCAATCCGCCCTGCCGTTATAAGGCAGCACTGTAGGCGCGCAGTTCCAGCCGGCCATAAGATTCTGATTTTTGTAGGTACTTACAATATAATCCACATAGTAGTTGTCTAACACCTTGGTTTTGTCGGCGTCAGATACAGGCGTTAGCCCGCCTGATTTTTCCCACAAATCCTGCCTGCCCGTAAAAGAGTAAAGGCCCTGCTTTGCGTGCCACATCACCTTGTTGTTAGGGCTGCTGATATTTTCATCAAGGCTGGTGCCTCTTATAACGTCGCAGTCCTGCGCAAAATAGATATAAGCTGGTTTCGACGTGTCGAGCGGGGTAATGTAGAGCTTCGGTGTGGCATTTTTGTCGCCGGTGTCCTGCTTAAACGTGATAACCCTTGATGCAATGTAGATGAAATTAGATTTCATTGTCACCTCAGCGGCATCGAAGGCATAAATAGAGCTGTTATTTTTCAGCTCGTTTGCCTCGTCGCCCGAAGCGCGTGTGCCGCCGAGGAAAAACATACTCGGCGCCGAGAAAGACCTCGTCTGCTTACCGGTCGAATCCTGAACATTCGGCCCGAACACAACGGGGTAGTCTGAAAAATTATCCCCATCTTCAAATACCGCCGAGTCGTCGCCGCCTTTAAAAGCCGTGTGGCTCCCGTACTGCGAGCCATACAGCACAAACGGCAAACCCTTGGCGTGCGAAGGCGGCGGCGGCGGTATGGGAATAGGTTTCAAAGGTATTCCGCTGGCAGTCGCCGCGTAGCTGTCGCCGTCTGAGGAAGCGAACCCGCTGAGCTCCACATAGCGCTTGCCGCCGTCATAGTAAACGCGGCAGAAAACCAGGTAGCCGGAGTCGCCCGACGGAGCCGGCTCTATAACGTACTGCTCCTCGCCGTTTGTCGGGTCGAATTTCGACTTGCCGCTCCCTACATACTTTGCGCCCTTTATCCTCGCACCCATGTCGAGCGGCACCGAGGGCTGCTTAGAAAGGCAGGCGACGAGGCTGTCTTCCAGCTTCTGAGCCCTTGCGGCGGCGGCTTCTTCCAGCGTGTCGGCCGTTACGGAAACACGTGAAAGGTTTATGGCGCCCACCGCCGCTATTACGCCTATGGCAAGCAGCGCAACAGAGCATATCTCCTCCACGAGGGATATTCCTTTTCTTGATTTTCTGAAAACAGACATATGCTTCTCCTCCTTCGGCACCGTTACGGCTTATCGGTAAAGCGCTCATTCGTAAAGCTGAAACCCCCGCCGCCGCCGCCGGAAACCGTAACGCGCTTCATGTCCGCCATGAGGTTTGTGTCGTTCAAGATATCCGTCCCGCTCGGCAGCTGGTAGACGCACGTGCCTGTGTCGTGTGGGTCAAATTTTTTGCCCCCGTCGGAGCCGTCGGGTATCGGCAGGGTGAATTTGTAACCTGTTGTCTGATTGTCTATCACAAGCCCGTGCGGGAGTATGAGGTAAACATATTTAGAAGGGTCGTTCTCGCCGACGTAAAAGTGGGCACCTGTAGAGCCTGACGGCACAGTTATCTTTGTCGTCTCGTTCTGCATGCCCGTCACCTTCCCGCTTGCGTCGTAGGTAAGACCCCACGGCTGCTCCCACACATAGCCATTGTAAGGCTGAAAGTTAAGCCACAACGCGCCCGCGCTGCTTGTTGACGTGTTGGCTATGTCGAAAGTAAAAGCGGTGTTAGGCATAGTGAAATCTACGCTGCCTGCGCTGTCTGCGGCCTGAAAGTTTATGCTGTGCGCGGCGAATGTAAGCGGGGTTTTTTGGTTCTGCATTTCACCTAGTCCATTCTGGCAGAGGTTGAGGTGAACATCCTGGTTACGGCACTGCGTGCTGTTTATGTTGCTCTCATTCAGTTTGCCCCCATCCGTCCAGCCAATGCCGCCGTCCGTTTCGCTCGAAACTATTTTTGACGATGCAGCCGTCGCGTCATAGTTGTTTAGGTAATCTATGTTGTTGCTGAACTCGCTCGTTTTAAGTTCTGAGGAAGGCGCAAGCACGCTGTTAGACGTTATGTCGCCTCCGGGGATATATTGGAGGTTCCCGTTCGTGTAGGAGCTGCTGTCGAGTAGGTCTGTATCATTTTTAAAAAGGTAATACCCGGCGCCCTCAGGCAGCCGCGTGCCGCCCTGCACCGGTGTTGAAGAGTCAAACCGCGCAATGCCGTTATAGCCGGCATAAGCCGCCGCAAGGCTAAGCTTGCTACTGTTGTTTCTAAGCTTAAGCCCCTGGCCACTGGCATCTGACGTAACCTCACGCTTAAAATAAACAAAGTTCGAATCGAGAGTTGCAACACTCCCATAAGCTTTTATACCCAGAGTATTCACAAAATACATCTCAGGTGCTGATGACGCCGCTGTACCTTTAACAATTTCCGCGTTACAATTAAATACTACTGGATAAGGGCAATATGTACCAGCCAGTTGATTAAAAGTGCCATCGTCTGAGTTAGCGTTTAAAAACTGCCCATCGCCACCATTATACCGCGCGCCCGCAAGGAAATACCCGTCAAGCACACTCACCGGCGCGGCGCCGCTGAGTGTGAATTTGTAGTTCATGGTCTGGTATTTTTCGGAGTTCCGGTACTTTACTTTCGCCTGTATCTCCCATTCGCTGCCGGAACCGCTGCACACAGCATAGCAGCTCTTGCCGTCAGGCTTTCCGCTTACTGGCCACGCAGTCTCCTTAAAATAGCCCTTGCCGTCCGGGCCGCCCGCAAACTCAGAAAGGCCTGGTGTTTTCGCCTTCTCGAAAGCCTTCATCCGCATATACTCTACAATGGAGCGCGCCGTCATATAAGTCTGGCGGCTGTCGGTGCTCTGCGCCGTTCGGCTGAGCGTGCTCGCCGAAGCAGTAAACAGCATCGAAGAAAAAATCATCAACATCATTACGGCAACTATTACAAAAATCAGGGAAACGCCTTTTTTGCTCTTTTTCAAAGTTCTCGCCCTCCCGAACCTTATTCGTTTCCATTATGGCGGAAGATGAAAATCAGACTTTTTATTGTGCAGATGGAATTTTGTTGCTTATTATTCATTTAATTATATACTTCGCGTATGGTAATTTCAACATGAAATTAGGACGTATATTCGTAAATAAAATTTTATACTGCCAAGACATTATATTCCATTTGTGTCGATAGGTTCATATTTTTTGTGTATATATACCATTTTTGTCGATAAGCGCAGAATAATGTTCTGGTATTATGCTTAATTGGAAATCTACAAAAAATTAGTTCATTGTTTGTTAACTTTTTGCTCAAAAATTATATTGACATTTTATTCTAAATACGTATGATAGAAGATAAAAGAATTTCAGATGGATATATCGTAACAGAAATTTACCAGCAATCTTCTCACTTTCCTTTCATAGGCATAATTCTATATGCTCTATATGCAGCATAAAAATTAAAAGCAACTCTCATATTAACCGCTTAAACTGCATCTGATATTTTTTTTTGAGAGAGGCTCTGAAACCGTTTGTTCAAATCTGTTCTGTTTTATGAAAGGAGACACTTCTATGACAAAAACTTTAAGCGTCCTCTCTGCAAGGAAAACTTCCCTGCAGAAGAAAAAAAACAAAAAAGGCTTTACACTCATTGAGCTGGTTGTCGTAATCGCTATTCTGGCCATCATTGCTGCAATTGCAATTCCAATGGTAAGCAACGTTATTAAAAATGCAAACAATTCCACTGACCTTTCAAATGCACAGTTAGTAGAATCAACAATCAAACAGGCACAGGCTGAATGCGCCGGCAATGCATCAAGTCCTTCTACAGAGGCTGGTACGATAATTACAGCTACTGATAAAACTGCCAAAACTATTCTATCAACATATGGCATTGACCCTAATATAATCGACAAGCCCAAAAACCCAAATGATAAGTTTTATTACAATACTACTACTGGTAAAGTGACCGCAGCAGAAACAGCCCCAGGGACTGACTTTAAACAGATTACAAGCGGTACTGCCTACAAGATAACTGTAAGCGGCGGAGGCTCTGGAGCCACAACTGATTCTGCTAAGCTGGAAATTTCTTTATAATCTTAGATCATAAACAAAAAACATAATCCGGCAAAAGCCCGCCTCGGCGGGCTTTTGTTTGTATGGCATCTCCTTCCATAAGCTTACCAGCGGTTCAGAGAAGCTACGCCTGCACGCGCAGGCAAATGTGCTGGCAGCAAACAATACCCTGCCAGAAAAGTGACATTGACATGAGGTGAAAATGTGGAAACCGTATTTTTACAGCTTACAAGACGCTCCCTGCTGCTAACGCCGGTCAGGAAATCCGGCAGGCAGCACATTTACGCCACACCGGTACGCTTTGAGCTGCCCGAAGGGCTGTGCGGCAAAGAAAAAGCCGCCTCGCAGATGCATGCGCTCGCCGTTTTCGCGTCGGACTGTATGCAGAAAGCCAGAATGGCCAACTGCGAGCTTATCGTGTGCCTTGACAACACAGCAGTTATCACGAAAGAATATCTCCACCTACCCACAAAAAAAGCAGAACTGCAGAAGTTTGCCCGCCTCGAGGCGGAAACGGTTTTGCAGGACAACGTCGACGGATACTACATAGTAACCCAGGAATACGGCCATCAGGACGCTGCGAGCGGCCGGCTTAAAGCCATACTTTTTGCTGTTCCAAAATCGCTCATCACATCCATAGTGCAGGATTTCCGCAGTGTTGGCATACGCGTGGCGCGCATCTGCCCCATGCTCAACGGAATGATGATGACATGCCAGAACGTAGTTGGCCTTTCGCCTAAAAAATATATGTACAGCAACAGGACTGTTGCCGTAGTTGACGCCGGGTGGGAACATCTGCGCGTCATGCTCTTCAGCAACGGCGAGCCTGTGTTCCAGAGGGAGTTTGACTCCGTATGGCCCGATATACTTGAGATAATGCATAATGAAGGCGGTTACAGCTACGAGGAAGCCGAAAGCGAGATTATGCAGCCCGGCTTCCTCGCCGCAAACGAAAAGACGCAGGTGCCTGTTTCGGAAAAGATATCGCCTCAGATAAAGGTACTTCTTGAGACCGCCACGTCAGAAGCGGGGCGCAACCTCCATGTCATACTGTCGGCGGAGCGCCTGCAGCCCGAAGAGATAATTTTCTGCGGCGCATTCTCGGTCCACCCCGACTTTAAGGCATACATGAAAAACGTCTCCACAGGCATCCCGTTCCAGCCGGTGCAGTCCGCGTGCGAGCGGTACCGGTCTTTCATCGCCATAGACACGCAGGCGGCAATATCCGGCTGCCACCCTGAGGATTTTTTCTCACTCGACGGTATGCTTTCGCGGTACGGCGAAGTCGACTTCATCTCGCAGGAAAAAGGGCAGTACAGTGGCAAGCAGCTTAATTTAATACTTTCCATTATATTCTGCATATTTGCGGCCGCGCTCATATCAATAGAGCCTATCCTCTGCCACAACGCCTCGGAGCAGGTAAACGCCGACAATGTAAAGCTTGCACTGCCCGAGATACAGCAGGCAAAGTCAATGCTTGATAAGGAAAACAGCCTTAAGCAGCAGCTTACACAGATACAGAAAGATGACTCCGTTCTGCCCTACCAGAAATCTAAAATGACCGAGGCCTTCACAAAACTTAACGAACAGCTTGCGCCACAGGTTAATTCAATCACGAGCTGCAAAGCAGACGGAAAATCCGGCACCTTCGACATTACCTTCACCACCTCGACGTTTGGGCAGTTCAACAGCGCGCGCCAGAGCGTAAACTCAAAGCATTATTTTGACGTGCTCGTGCCATTCACCGCAGCAAGGCAGCAGGACGAAAAGGCTAAACAGGCAAGTTACCTGTGCACCGCCAAACTCCAGATACACGGCTTTGCAAATCCGGTCAGCAGCAATTCCGCTTCGTCTGCTTCATAAATCACAACGGAGGTCAGCAGAATGAAAAAAATACATGTTTCAGGGGCGCTTATCTGTTTTCTTGCAGCGGCCGTTGCCCTGGCGCTGTACTACGGGCTGTTCTTCAACAGGATTGCACAGAAAACAAGCGATCTTACAGCACAACACCAGCAGAAACAGATAGATATAAGCAACTATGAAAGCGCAGCGGCACACCGCGGCTCGCTGCAAAAGGCAATAGCAAAACTGAAAACGCAGGTTAAAAGCAGCGAGCAAAGTGCAGGCATGCAGCCGCTCGATGTAAGCGACGACCTTGTAAGCGGGCTGCATAAGGCTGACGTCAGCGCCACAAACGTGAGCATGGAACAACCTACATCAACCGGCATCAAAACTTCCGCAGGCCGTGTTATGAGCAGCACGCCGCTAAACGTCACTTTCATCTGCAACGAAAGTCAACTCGTTACATTCCTGCACTATATTGAGAAAGAAACAGGCGCCGTCTATTACATAGACTCGGTCACCATGCAGCCGCGGCAGAACGGCAAGGCCACGCAAGCCGGCCTGTATACGGCATCGCTTAAAATTTTCAGCTACTCCTTCCCACCGGCCGCTCCAACAGACAAATCAAAATGAAAACTGAATTTCTCTGGTGCCTGCCTGCCGGTTTCGCAGCTGGAATGCTCGGCGTTTTCCTTTTCAATCGGGTGCCTGCGGTGTGGCTTTGCGATTATGATGAAAAGCCTTCACCCGAGCTCCTTGGAAAACGCCTTTCGCCAGCACCGGACGGAGTGCGGCTCGGCATTCTTTTCAGCGCTGTTTTTCTTTTGCTTCGCCTGCAGTACATATATTCAAACGCCGTTTTCATCTCTCTTTGCGCAGCCGCTTTTTTCCTCGTGCTCGCAGCTGTCTCCGACGGCAAATACAGCATAATTCCCGACCAGTGCCTGCCTGCCGTGCTGATACCTGCTGCAGTGATATACACGCTTTGGCTGTTTGGCAAAGCTGATTATTACCGCTCGGCGGCTTCCCCATTCCTCGGCGCGCTTGCCGGCGGCGCCATGTGGCTCCTGATAGGCCTTATCGGGAAAGCTGCTTATCACAAAGAAAGCATCGGACTCGGCGACGTTAAACTCTTCGCAGCCCTCGGCTTCCTGTGCGGCTTTCCGGAGATCATATTCGTCTTTGTGCTTACAATACTTATTTCCGGCATTTATTTCATCATACTTTTGTTTATGCACAAAGTTACTGGGAACCAGTATATGCCTATGGGGCCGTACATCTGCTCGGCATGCCTGTTTGCACTCGCGTTCCGCCGGCAGGCGGCAGCCGCTGTGAGCTGGTATTTTTCACTGATTTAAAAACTTATCCACTATTGCGGAGGTACTCCATGAAAATAACAAACATGAAAATGGGCCAGATACTCGTACAGGCCGGCATCCTTTCTGAAGAAAAGCTGAACGATGCCTTAAATAAGCAGAAACACAGCAAAAAACGCCTCGGCGAAGTCCTGATAGAAAACGGGTACATAACCGAAATGCAGATGATACGCTCGCTCGAAAAGCAAATCGGCATACCGTACGTTGACCTCTCTTATGTCACTACAGATTCGTCGCTTTCAAAGCTTGTACCGGAAAGCCTCGCACGCAGCAGGCTTGTAGTCCCGGTAAAAAAAACAGGCAGCATACTTACCGTAGCAGTAGCAGACCCGCTCGATTACAACACTATAAACGACATCAGCACTTACACAAAACTGAGAGTCTATCCGGAAATTGCTGAACGCGCAAAAATCGAGGCAAAGATACGCGAGCTCTATACGTCACAGAAAGCAGAAGCCGCCGCCAAGGAGCTTGTAGACAGCAAAGCCGCAGACACACAGGCAAAAGCGCAGGCAGAAGCCGCCGCAGAAAAACAGAAAAGCGACGAGACATCACAGCCCATCATAAAGTTTGTAAACACCATGATAGAGCAGGCCGTAATAATAAAGGCCAGCGATATCCACATTGAGCCGCAGCGCGATAAACTGCGCATACGCTTCCGTGTGGACGGCCGCCTGACACGCTACATGGAAACGAGTATGGACGTCGCTCCCGCTATCGTTTCGCGCATAAAGTATATCGGCGGGATGAACATAGCTGAAAAACGCGTCCCGCAGGACGGGCGCATTAACTATAAAGTCGGCAAACAGATAATAGATATGCGCATTTCAATCATGCCTTCAGTTTTCGGTGAAAAAGTCGTCATAAGGATAACAACGGCACTTGGGTTCAATATGAACGAAGACGGCATAGGTTTTCTTCCGGAAAACAAAAAAAGATTTGACGCACTGCTTAAAAATAACCACGGCATAATCCTTGTTACCGGCCCTACTGGAAGCGGCAAATCCACAACGCTTTACACGGCGCTGAAAGCTATTATGAGCGACGATATAAACATCGTTACGGTAGAGGACCCTGTGGAGATGATAATCCCGGGCATCACACAGGTGGAAGTCAACGAAAAGGCAGGGCTTACATTTGCTTCCGTCCTGCGCTCAATACTGCGGCAGGACCCGGACGTTGTCATGGTCGGTGAAATACGCGACCGTGAAACAGCCGAGATTGCAACAAGCGTCGCCATCACAGGCCACCTTGTGTTCTCCACACTCCATACATACGATGCGGCAAGTTCCATCATACGCCTTGTAGACATGGGCATTGACCCATTCATGGTGTCATCATCAGTTATAGGCATCGTTGCGCAGCGCCTTGTACGCACACTCTGCAAATACTGCAGGGAAGAATATGCTCCGGGCGACAACGAACTGAAGCTTCTCGGACTCAAGCCCGGGACGGACATACACCTTTACCGCGCGCATAAAGAAGGGTGCCCGCTATGCCACGGCAAAGGCTACAGCGGGCGCACTGCAATACACGAAATCATGCCTGTAACGGCTGAAATAAAGAAACTGATAGACTCAAACGGCTCCGTAGATGCCATACGTGCCGAAGCAATCCATGAAGGCATGATATCTATGGACAGGAACCTTAAGCGCATAGTCATCGAAGGGCGCACATCTGTTGAAGAAATGGTCAGCACCTATTCGCTCGATATGTAAGCAAACACATGAAATTTAAAAAAGATTAAGGTGGTCTTTCAAATGGACATAGCTGAAATCGTAGCTGCGTCAGTAAAAATGAAAGCTTCTGATATCCATCTTTCTTCCAACAACAGGCCGGCCTGCAGAATAAACGGGCAAGTAAATTTTTTCAACCTGCCGGTACTTACGGAAGAAGACGTGAAAGGCTTCATACAAAAATGCCTTAGCAAAGGCAAATACCAAAAATTCCTCGAATGCGGCGATATGGACGCTTCGGCCGAAATGCCAGTCTACGGGCGCTTCCGTGTCAATGCGTTCCGGCAGGCGCACGGGTACACGCTCGTCCTGCGCGTTATCCCTGCAGCTGCTCCTGAGCTTACAGACCTTCGGCTCCCCGAGGCTGTGCGTAAGATTCTCACATATAAAGACGGGCTCGTGCTTCTCACCGGCCCTACAGGGTGCGGCAAATCTACAACTCTTGCGGCAATAATAAACGAGATCAACAAAACGCGCTGCGACCATATCATCACAATAGAAGACCCAATAGAATATATCCACACACCGAAACGGTGCATTATAGACCAGCGCGAGATAGGCGCCGACAGCGTATCATATGCATGCGCACTTCGAGCCGCCCTTCGTGAGGACCCCGACATCATACTCGTCGGCGAAATGCGCGACCTTGAGTCGATATCCATTGCCATCACAGCAGCAGAAACGGGCCACCTTGTACTTTCCACGCTGCACACAAGCGGGGCCGCCAACACCATAGACCGCCTTATCGACGTTTTCCCCTCAACGCAGCAGCAGCAGGTTCGCACACAGCTTTCCATGGTGCTGCGGTGCGTCCTTTCACAGCATCTACTCGTCACGGCCGACGGCAAAGGCCGCGTCGCCGCCTTCGAGATAATGTTCGTAAACTCGGCAATAAGCAACCTTATCCGCGAGGGTAAAACGGCAAACATCACCCAGATGATACAGACTGGCTCCGCCGAAGGCATGATGACCCTCGAAAACAGCCTGCGCGACCTTGTAAGAAGCGGCCTTGTGCGCCGCGGCACCGCTATCTCGTATCTCCCGAACGGCTCAGGGGCACGCTTCCGCTGAAGCCAGACTGAAGCGATGGAAAAGGAGTGTTAAATATGAATTACCAATACAGTGCAGTCAACACCGCGCACGGGCGCTTCCACGGCACTGTGAATGCCGTAAATAAAGAAGAAGCAATCGAAAATCTCATGAAACAAGGGCTTACTGTCCTTGAGCTTAATGACAGCGAAACGAATGAGGAAAATGTGTCAGTCTGGGACAAGGACCTTACTGAACAGGATATACATAAAGTAAAAATTCCGAAAAAGATGCTGCTCGGCATGCTCAACCAGATGGCGCTGATGATGCGTGCAGGCGTTTCCATAACGACGGCTACAGAGGCTACAGACGTCATGATAAGCAGCCAGAAAGACAAAGCCATGAAGAAAATTCTTCAGGAGATACGGCAGAACCTGCTTAACGGCTCCACTATTTCCGCTTCAATGTCAAAATTTAAGGCATTCCCTGAGATTATAGTGAGCATGATACGCTCGGGTGAAGAAAACGGCCACCTTGATGTAGCTTTCGACAGGTGCGCATCGCTGCAGGAAAAGGGCATGACGCTTAAAGCCAAGCTTCGCGGCGCGCTTATCTACCCCTGCATACTTCTTTGCCTCACCATAGCCCTCGTCATCATAATGAACATATTCGTCTTTCCGAGCTTTGCCAACATCTTCCGCTCATTCGGCGCGCAGCTCCCGGCCCTAACAAAGGGCGTAATGGCGTTTTCAAATTTCTTAATCCATCAGTGGTATATAATTGTAGGCATTATCGTCGCTATTATTGCCGGGTATAAAATTGCCCGCCATGTTTCGAAGAGCTTTGTTGTGCATTCTGACGCGGGCAAACTGAAGTTTCCGCTGTTCGGGAATATAAACCGTTTTTCACTTCTCGCGCGCTTCTGCCGCATAATGTCGTCGCTGATAGACGCCGGCGTCAACGTCGTACGCTCACTTCAAATATCACGAAATACCGTGCCGAACAGTGCAATTCAAGCGCAGCTCAACCAGGTAATCGAAGACGTAAAAGTAGGCGTGCCCATCAACGCCTCAATGGCGCGCTTCCCGACGTTCGACTCTTTGTTTGTATCAATGATAAAAGCGGGCGAAGAATCCGGCATGCTTGGCAATTCATTTAAAAAGCTTGCCGACCTCTATGGAAAACGCGCAGACGAAAGCATTAAACAGATGATGTCCCTTATGGAGCCAATCATGATAATCATCGTCGGCGTAATTGTAGGGATAGTTATAATTTCAATCGTTATGCCAATGTTTGGCATATACAGCATCATAAAATAAGACGTTCAGCCTCCGTCAAACCGGAGGCTGTATTTTTTTGAGATGCAATATCAGCTTTTACCGGTTTTACGCGCGACAATTTTTCAACGAAGCGGCACTTTCTTCATGTGACTTTGAAATTAAAAAAATCCGAGGCAGCCATACCAAAAGGTAACAGCATACTCGGATTTTCATTGGCCGACCTGCGGCAACAGTTTCAATTTTTTACCTGAAAAGCTCCTGCACGTCATCGAAAAGCTCTCCGACCGAACGCAGCCTTTTGTTGGCGCGGTGCTTGAAGCCGTGGTCGTTTTTAGCCATTCTGCTGCCCACGGCGGCAATGGCGGCACCGGCAACAATGCCTGCGCCAATTCCTTTCATAAATCCAACTGCCTGCTGGCGCATATTATACATCCTCCAAATACAGTTAATCCTGCGAATAATCTTCGCTACGTTCATCATTCTGCCCCTTTCACACAGAAATATTTTGAAAAAGTCTTGCATCAATAAATAAACCGCTCTAAACTGCCTAAAATACCGTCAAAGCATTTAACGCGAGCTGCAAAAGTTATACCTGCCAGTTATTTTGCACATATATGCTTCCTATAAAAGTCTTTCCTGTTTTTTCAGCCGGATTCCGGTAATTTTTTCTATCTCCTGCAATGGATATAAGTAGCTGGCCAGCCGGCTTTATTGCGGCAGTGCATTATTGTTTTCAGCAAGCCGAAAAAACCTGCATCAGCATTACACAGCCAAAGCGTGGGTGTGGCTTCCCCGCCGGCAAATAAATGATAAAATTTTAACCAAGTGGCTGAAAGCGCCTAATTTGCCTGCCTTACGGCTTGAAAAAGGAGAAAAACAGTTGTATAATTCTTGTTAGATTGTTAGAAAGTAAACAAGCAAAAATCACATAAAAAGGGAGCGCTTTTATGAATTATCTTAACAAAAAAACCGTGGAAGATATTGATGTCGCTGGGAAAAGAGTCCTCGTCCGCTGTGATTTTAACGTTCCGCTTGACGACAAAGGCAACATTACAGACCCTAAGCGCATCAATGCAGCTATGAAGACTATCAGCTACCTCATCGACCACAAGGCAAAAGTTATCCTCTGCTCGCATCTCGGCCGTCCAAAGGGCCAGGTAAACATGAAGTATTCACTTGCGCCTGTAGCCGCTTACCTAAGCAAGGCGCTCGGCCGTGAAGTGAAGCTTGCAAAGGATGTCACCGGCGAAAGCGCAAAGAGCATTGCCTCTTCGCTTAAAGAAGGAGACGTCGAACTGCTCGAAAACGTCCGCTTTGACAAGCGCGAGGAACAGAACGACCCCGGTTTCGCAAAAGAGCTCGCTTCACTTGCCGACATATACGTCAATGATGCGTTCGGCACGGCACACCGCGCACATGCATCTACGGCAGGTGTTGCAAAGTACCTTCCGGCTGTATGCGGCTTTCTGATTCAGAAGGAAATAACCATCATGGGCAAGGCCCTGTCAAACCCGAAACGCCCGTTTATTGCAATTCTGGGCGGTGCGAAGGTCTCTGACAAAATCGGAGTTATCAAAAACCTTCTCGACAAAGTCGATACGCTGATTATCGGCGGCGGCATGGCCTACACTTTCCTTAAAGCCCTCGGCAACCCGATAGGCACCTCCATCTGCGAAAACGACAAGGTTGACCTCGCAAAGGAAATACTTGGAAAAGCAAAAGAGAAGAACGTCTCACTGCTCCTCCCTGTTGACAATATCATCGGTCGCGAATACAAAGCCGACACCGTCAATATGCGCATTTATTCCGACAGTATCCCTGACGGATGGATGGGGCTCGACATCGGCGACAAAACGCAGGAGCTTTTCGCAAAGACAATTGTCGGTGCAGGAACAGTTGTGTGGAACGGCCCAATGGGTGTAAGTGAATGGGAACATTTCGCAACCGGCACAACGGCAGTTGCACAGGCTGTTGCAGACAGCGGCGCGATTTCGATTATCGGCGGCGGCGATTCCGCAGCAGCGATTGAAAAACTCGGCTTTGCAGACAAGATGACACATATCTCCACAGGCGGCGGTGCTTCCCTTGAATTTCTCGAAGGCAAAGAGCTGCCAGGCATTGCATGCCTTAATGACAAATAAACAGTTAACATCACGGGGCGGATCTTTCGTCCCTGTTTTAAATTTAGAAAGGGTTTGAGAATCTTGAATAAACAGCTTAGAAAAGCAGTTATTGCAGGAAACTGGAAGATGAATAAAACCCCGGCAGAAGCAAAAGTCTTGATTGAAGGCATAAAGCCGCTCGTTAAAGGCGCAAAGTGCGGCGTTGTTGTCTGCGTCCCTTATGTTGACCTTCCTACTGTGCTTGAGGCCGCGAAGGGAACAAACATCGGCGTTGGCGCAGAAAACTGCCACTGGGAAAGCTCAGGCGCCTTTACAGGCGAGATTTCCGCTCCCATGCTTACTTCCATGGGCGTGCAGTACGTAATTATCGGCCACAGCGAGCGCAGAACTTATTTCGGAGAAACAGACAAGACGGTAAACAAGCGCATACGCGCAGCACTCAATGCCGGCCTTAATGTAATTCTCTGCGTCGGCGAATCTCTGGAGCAGCGCGAGCAGGGCATTACAAAAGAGCTCGTAGCCATGCAAACAAAAATTGCCCTCGGCGGCGTGACAAAAGAAGAAATGAAAAAAATAATCATCGCTTATGAGCCTATATGGGCAATAGGCACAGGCAAAACCGCTACTGCCCAGCAGGCAAATGAGGTCTGCGCAGCTATACGCTCAACAGTTGCCGGCCTTTACGGAAAAGGCACTGCAGATGCGCTTACAGTGCAGTACGGCGGTTCCATGAACCCGAAGAACGCCGCTGAGCTTCTCGCACAGCCTGATGTCGACGGCGGCCTTATTGGCGGAGCTTCCCTGCGCCCTGCGGACTTTGCGGCTATCGTAAAAGCTGCAAGTGTCTGACTGCAGTTTTAATTGTACAAGCTTGTTTTTTAAGGGCAGCGCAAAATGTGCGGCCTAAATCATACCCAAATATTAAAGGATCCATTCTTCTATAAAGTTTTTCGCAGGGCTTTCTGCAAAAAGTCCCTGAAAGGAGTTCCGCTTATGAAAAAGCCTCTTATATTAATAATAATGGATGGTTTCGGAATCGGCACGGATTACGGCAATGCCATAAAAGCGGCAAAGAAGCCAAACCTCGACAGCCTGTTTGCTAAAAACCCTGTTACAAAAATCGGCGCTTCCGGCCTTGCCGTCGGTCTGCCCGACGGGCAGATGGGCAATTCCGAAGTCGGCCATACCAATATCGGCGCAGGCCGTGTAGTCTATCAGGACCTTACCCGGATAACGAAGTCAACTGAAGACGGCAGCTTTTACAAAAACCCCGCGTTTGTGGATGCAATGGACAAGGCCGCAAAAGGCGGCAAAGCACTTCACATTCTCGGCTTGCTGTCAGACGGCGGCGTCCACAGCCACAACTCACACCTTTACGCATTGCTGAAGATGGCAAAACAGCACGGGTGCAAAAAGGTTTATGTGCATGCGTTCCTCGATGGGCGTGACGTGCCGCCGTCTTCCAGCAAAGGTTATGTTGAAGACTGCATGAAACAGATGAAGGAAATCGGCGTTGGCCAGATTGCGACCGTAATGGGCCGCTATTATGCCATGGACCGCGACAACCGTTGGGAGCGTGTTGAAAAAGCATACGCTGCGATGGTCTACGGCGAAGGTGTCCAGGCTTCCGATCCAGTCCAAGCTGTTGAAAACTCATACAAAAACAAAGTTACAGATGAATTTGTCATTCCGGCCGTATGTGCCAAAGGCGCCACGGTGCAGCCCGGTGATTCCGTAATCTTCTATAATTTCCGTCCGGACCGTGCGCGTGAAATAACCCGCACATTTGTTGACCCTGACTTTAATGGATTCGTACGCAAGAAGGGCTTCTTCCCGCTTAATTTCGTGTGCATGACCCAGTATGACGCAACAATGCCAAACGTAGACATTGCGTTCCGCCCGGAAAAGCTTAATAACACTTTTGGCGAATATATCTCAAACAATGGCCTTACACAGCTGCGCATAGCGGAAACAGAAAAATACGCCCATGTTACCTTCTTCTTTAACGGCGGCGTCGAAAAGGCTTACCCGGGCGAAGAACGTGCGCTTATCCATTCGCCAAAGGTCGCAACATATGACCTGCAGCCCGAGATGAGCGCTTACCTTGTAACCGACGAGCTCCTTAAGCGCATTGACAGCGGCAAATATGACGTGATTATTCTTAATTTTGCAAACTGCGACATGGTCGGCCACACAGGCATCTTCGACGCGGCAAAGGCGGCAGTTGAGACTGTTGACAAGTGCGTCGGCAAAGTTGTGGACGACATACTTAAGCACAACGGCGTCGCCCTCATCACAGCCGACCATGGCAACGCCGAGCAAATGCTCGCAAAAGATGGCACACCGTTTACCGCACACACCACAAACCTTGTCCCGTTCTGTGTTGTCGGCTATCCATGCAAGCTGCGCGAAGGCGGAAAACTTGCAGATATCGCGCCAACAATGCTGAAGATTCTCGGCCTGCACCAGCCTCCTGAAATGACCGGCAAGAGTATTATCGAATAACTGAATTTATATTCGCTCAGTTCACAAATATATCTTCCTAAAAGCGGCATATGCCTATGAAAGGCATATGCCGCTTTTTCTGGCAGCTGCAAAAATAACAAAGCTGTAGCTTTATTGAAAAGGTGTGTAAAAAATGTTAGAATAAAAATAGTAAAAAGGGAGAATTTGCTCAGGGGGAATATATGTGAAAATGAAGCGTGCTGCCGCCTTTGCCCTTGCAGCAGCTATAATGTTTTCCTTTTCCGCCTGCAAAATCGGCGGAAGCAAAGGTGCCAACAAAACAATAAACTACAGCCTTTCCGCCGAGCCCGCTACGCTTGACCCGCAGATTGCTACAGATGAAGCTTCCATAACAGTTGTTCAGGCATTGTTTGAAGGCCTTACGAGGCTTGACGCCAACCTGACCCCCCAGCCGGGTGTCGCTTCTTCCTGGGAACACAATTCAGGCAGCACACAGTTTACGTTCCATCTGCGCCCAGATGCAAAATGGTCATCTAAAAAGTATGGCCCTGTTACTGCAGATGATTTTGTTTACGCGTTCCAGCGGGCGCTCGACCCCAAAACAGGTTCTGGCACCTGCACGCAGATGTACTGCATAAAAAATGCAAAGGCTATACATGACGGGAAGCTTCCAGTCAGTTCGCTCGGTGTAAAAGCAAGCGATGCAAAAACGCTTGTCGTCGTGCTTGAGTCTTCATGCCCGGATTTTCCAAAACTTACGGCGCAGTGTGTATACATGCCGTGCAATAAAAAGTTTTTTCAGGAAACGGCCGGCCATTATGGCCTCGAAACGAACCACCTGCTCGGCAATGGGCCGTTCCGCATAGATGGCGCCTATGGCTGGGAGCACGGAAAATATATTAACCTTGCCCGTTCAAGCACTTACATAGGCAAAGCTGCCCCCAAGCCATCTGCTGTAGACTTCAGCATTGGCACAGTAAACCAGTCCAATTCAGTTTCTACCCTTAAAAATCAGACAGTTGATGCGGCGCCTATAAGCTCTTCTCAGGCTGATTCCGCAAAATCCATCGGGTGCACACTCGCTTCAGTGCAGGACACCACATTGATCCTGTGTTTCAACACAAAGTCGTCCGCCTTCAGCAGCCAGAATGTACGCTGTGCATTCGCCAAGGCAATCAACCGTTCCGCTGTCATGTCACATCTTCCCGGCAACTCGGCAGCAGCTAACAGCATCTTGCTTCCAGATACTATGGTCGACGGCCGTAATTACAGCGATATTTCAGGCGGCCCGTTTTATCTAAAAGAAAATGCCAAGGAAGCCTGCAGGCTGTATTCTTCTGCAGGCGGTAATGTTTCGGCAACGGTGCTTTGCCAGGACGACAGCAGCGTTAAATTGATGCTCAATGAAATGATAACATCATGGAACAGCCGGTTCAGCAATTATTTTAACATGAAACCGCTTAGCCTTAACAGCCTTCAAAGCCAGGTAAAGTCAGGCAGTTACGACGCAGCTATCATACCAATTAAACCTTCAGACAACAGGCCTGATAATTTGCTTTCCATTTTTACAGGAAATTCTTCAAATAACCCATCGCAGTTTAAAGATGCGTATTATGATTCGCTGCTTTCCAACGCACAGTCTAAAAGCGGGAAAGATGCGGCCGCTTCATACGCTGCCGCCGAAAAGTACTTAAATGATCAGGCGGTAATTTATCCGCTCTGCTATGAAAAAAGCTTTTACGCTGTTGCAAAAGGCGTAAGCGGCATTATTTTTCGTCCATACGGCGGCGGCCCTGACTTTATAAACGCTATCAAGGGTTGAGATCCTAAATATACTGTGTTACAGCATTGATTCTGGTAAATTTCGTTTTTATCATGAATCCCGGTAATTAACAGCAGGCCAATGCAAAATAATTCGCGAAAGCAGGAAATAGTAGCAATGCACTTAATGGATTCATTTAATAAATTTGCATCAAAATGGATGCCACTTATTGTAATTGCGGCACTATGCGTAGGTGTTTCATTTTCTAAGCAAATAAACAGGCTTACATTTCTCGTGCCATATATATTCGCATTTATGACATTTACAGGTACGCTACAGTCAAGCTTCCGGCAATTAGTAGGCGTCGTAAAAAAGCCTATGCCGCTTATCGCTTCTATTGTAACACTTCATATAATAATGCCGCTGATTGCCCTCGGGGTTGGGACACTGCTCTTCCATGGGAAATCATATTTCATAGTGGGGATAGTGCTTGAGTTTGTTGTGCCATCAGCTGTAGCGAGTTTAATGTGGAACAGCATTGCAGGCGGCAACCCGTCGCTTATGCTCTCCATAGTCCTTCTTGATACGCTGGCAGCGCCGTTTGTCATCCCGCTCAGCCTGCGCATCCTCGTTGGAGCCAACGTTTCAATCAACGTGGCAGGCATGATGCATGACCTTATCCTTATGATTGCCGTGCCAGCTGTTGCAACTATGGCCATGAACCAGTTTACAGGCGGCAAGGCTGGCAAGAAACTTGCGCCTGTGCTTGCACCTTACGGAAAAATCGCACTCATTCTGATTATCACCATCAATTCCACTCAAATTGCAGGGTTTATACTTCACATGACACCGATGCTTTTCGAAATTGCGGGCACGATACTGGCGCTTGCAGTTTTAGGTTACCTGCTCGGCTGGCTTCTGGGGTATCTGCTGCATCAGGATACAAGCATCGTTGTGTCGATGACATTGGGCAGTGGAATGCGCAACATCAGCGCAGGCGCTGTTATTGCCGCAGCATACTTTTCCGCCGAAACCATGTTTCCCGTTATAGTCGGCACACTTTTCCAGCAGCTGCTTGCATCTATCTTTTCCCGTCTTCTTTCAATGCCGCATGGGAAAAAGAAAACAGCCGCAACAATGTAAAATCAGCTGCGTCTGTAAGCGTATTTATATAAGATGGTGCGGCTTTGAAAAGTCTTCCACTGGAATAATATCATCAAAAACATAATAGTCTTTTCGTGTTATCCGGCGGTCAATATGCCGCGAGCCAAAAAACCATTTCTTGTAGTCAACCTGCTTCATCAGCCAGCCAAGGTAAGTATCGAGCCTGTTCCGATTTTCTTCCTGCGGTTTCCCGTGTACAGAATAGAGGTTAGGTGGAGGCTCATGCGTAAAAATATAATCCACCTTATAATCGTAGGCTCGCAGGTTTTCCATACCCTCGCGCATTTCCAGCTCATTTGGCAGCTCACACGGCCACCACCTTCTTGCAGTTATCCGCATTTCTTTGTCACTGCTCTCGCCGCCGCCGAAAGTAAAAATCCTTTTATCATCGATTTCATAGACCTGCCCCCGCATCAAATGGTACAGGTTACCGCAGATATGATGTACTTTTCCCCCATGCCACTCTTCAAGCGGGTATCGGTTGAGAAGGTCAAAATTTTCGTGAGTCCCATCAATAAACAACACCTTATATTTTCTGCTTCCGATTTTTTTAAGGTTCTTTTCTTCCCTTTTGCCTCCGTCCCAGATAAATCCAAAATCTCCGCAGACAATAAGTACATCATTTTTCCTAAGCCTGCGCAGTTTCGAATCCTGGAACCGGTCCATTTCATCATGGATGTCTCCGGTTACATAAATCACTCTGCTTTCCCCCAAATCATACCTGTGCCACAACATGTTAGAGGATTATTATAAAAAACGCTGCTTTATATTCCCATTAAATTCTGCTATACTGATAGAAAGTCAGTAGTTTGGCTACTACTTTTATAATAGCACATCGGAGGAAAAAATTCCATGAAAAAAAGGTTTATTGCGCTTTTTTCTGCTGTTTTACTGACTGCAGGCATACTTTTCGCACCTGCAAAAGCACAGGCGGCAAATTTCAATATAAATTTTCCAATTAACAGCGAAGCGGTTGAACTCGTAAATCTTGACACAGGTTCGGCCGTTTATTCAAAAAATCCGAATGAAAAACGCGAACCGGCTTCACTTACTAAGATTATGACATATATAATCACGGCAGAACATATTAAAGACCTGAAAGGCACAAAAATAACTGTATCCAAAAAAATATTAGATGAGCTTTCTGGCACAGGAAGTTCTATGGCTGGGATTAAAGTCGGCGACATAGCTACAGCATACCAGCTTTTAAACTGTATGATGATTCCTTCAGGCAACGATGCTGCACTGACGCTTGCCGATTATGTTGGCGGCGGCAATGTAAGCAAATTTGTAGATATGATGAACCAGAAAGCTAAACTTCTTGGCTGCACAAATACCCATTTTACCAATCCTCACGGGCTGCATGATCCAAACCACTACACATGTGCGGCAGACCTTGTGAAAATCACGCGGTACGCTATGGCGCTGCCCTATTTCATGCAGATTTGTTCAGAAACGAGCTATACCTATAAGCCGGTTGGAGGGCCTGACGCCGGCAAAGACTCTGACCTTTGCACCACAAACCGCATGATGCTAAACAGCGACCATAAATATTATTATGTGTATGCTAAAGGAATTAAAACCGGGCATACAGATGAATCTGGCTACTGCCTCGTTTCCACCGCATCTGCTGACGGTTACAGATATCTCTGTGTGACACTTGGCTCTCCTTCCATAGATAAAGCCGGTAATGAAATCGATACACATGGTGAAATGATCGACTCGCGAAATCTTTACCGCTGGGCGCTAACAACTTTCGAACTTAAAAAAATAGTAGGCCCAAACGACACTGTTGGTGAAGTTAGCCTCAAGTACGCCTGGAATAAGGATAAACTGCGTCTGCAACCTGAAAAGAGCTACTCGGCACTTCTGCCTAAAAGTGTAAATACAAGCAGCGTTATAATAACAAAGAACGTGCCCAATTCTGTCAGCGCACCTGTTAAAAAAGGGCAGGTTGTAGGCACAGCAACGCTAAGCTACGCCAACCAGAAGCTCACTACTATTAATCTTGTCGCCAGCGAATCGGTAGACCGCAGCGAGCTGCTTCATACTGGCGGTGTGATAGGGATGATCTTTTCGTCGGTATGGTTCCGTGTCATTGCCGCCATCGTTATTTTGCTTGTAGCCATATACATTGTCTTTGCCATTATCTACAACCGCAAGCGTAAAAATCTTCGCAAGGTAAAAAAATACAGGAGGATGTAAACTCCACAAACCAGCAGACATGAAAAGCCCCTGACGTAAAACAAACCGTCAGGGGCTTTTAGTATTTAGTTAAGCAGAATTACTTTAACTCTACTTCTGCGCCGGCCTTTACAAGCTTATCCTTCATGGAATCAGCGTCTTCTTTGGAAACGCCTGCTTTAATTGTCTTCGGTGCAGCGTCAACAAGATCCTTTGCATCCTTAAGGCCAAGGCCAGTGATGTCGCGGACAACTTTGATTACCTGAATCTTCTGCTGGCCAATGCTCTTCAGCACAACGTCAAAAGAGCTCTTCTCTTCTTCAGCTGGTGCAGCATTTGCAGCCGGTGCAGCAACTGCTACCGGAGCAGCAGCAGAAACACCAAATTCATCTTCGAGAGCTTTTACGAGTTCAGAAAGCTCCAAAACAGTAAGTGACTTTACATCTTCAACCAGTTTATCAACTTTTTCAGACATAATCAGAACCTCCATCTTAATATTTTTATTACGCAGATTTTTTCTCTTTTTCAGCAATTGCATTGAGTGCAACTACCAGGCCTTTAATAGTGCCATTCAGCACAGTTACGAGGCCAGTAATAGGTCCGTTGAGGCCACGGACAACTTCGGAAAGCAGTACGTCTTTCGGCGGCAGTTTAGCAAGCTGTTTGATTTCATCAACACTAACGGCTTTGCCATCAATAAATCCTGCCTTAACAGCAAAGCTCTTATTCTTATCAGCATAGCCCTGCAGGATTTTCGCAGGTGCAACGTAATCCTCAGAGTTAATTGCAACTGCGGTCGTGCCTTGAAGAACCGAAGCGGTGTCAATCCCCTCGATGCCAGCTTTTTCAATAGCACGGCTAAGCAGTGTGTTTTTAACTACTTTGTACGTGCTGCCTGATTCACGCAGCTCTTTGCGCAGCTTTGTGTCATCTGCAACATTAATGCCTTTATAATCTACAATAACGCCGGTATGCGCTGTTTTCAGCGCTTCTGTAATGTCTGAAACTGCCTGTTCCTTTTCTTCCAAAACTTTTTTGCTTGGCAAATTAAATTCACCCCCTTTGCAGTGCAATAAAAAAGAGCCTTTTCCACTGCCGCAGAAAAGGCTCTTAAAATACACCTGTACAAAAAGGCCTCATTCTCGGCAGGCGGAAAATCCATTGTGCATAAGCACCTGCTGTCTATGAACGAAAACACAAAATCTATAATTTATTATATCACGTTTTTAGGGATCCGTCAAATCAACCGCCGACTTTGCCAGGGTTAATGCGTACACCCGGGCCCATTGTGGATGCAACAACACATGAGCGGACATACTGCCCTTTGGCAGCCGCAGGTTTTGCCTTAACAATAGCACTGAGCAAAGCGTTAAAATTCTCAACAAGCTTATCTTTGCCGAAAGACACTTTACCAATCACGCAGTGGATGATGTTGGACTTATCAAGGCGGTACTCAATTTTACCTGCTTTTGCTTCCTTAATAGCCTTGCCAATATCGCGCGTAACAGTGCCTGCCTTCGGGTTAGGCATAAGGCCGCGTGGTCCAAGTATACGGCCAAGGCGTCCAACAAAGCCCATCATGTCTGGTGTTGTCACAAGCACATCAAAATCCAACCAGTTTTCGCTCTGGATTTTTTTGATCATGTCTTCTGCACCGACGAAATCTGCACCGGCCTCCTGTGCCTGTTTAGCGGCATCGCCCTTGCAGATGGCAAGCACACGAACTTTTTTACCTGTGCCGTTCGGCAGAACGATAACCCCGCGCACCTGCTGGTCAGCATGGCGGCTGTCTACACCGAGTTTTACATGGACTTCAACGCTTTCATCAAATTTCTTTGTTCCGGTTTTTACGCACAAGTCAAGTGCATCTTCCGGATCATAAAATTTCTTATGGTCGATCAGCTTTGCGCCGTCAACATATTTCTTACCGTGTTTCATAGGTTTTCCTCCCTGTCAAGTGGTAAAATCGGATTGCAAGTTCCTCCCACCGGGACTAAAATGAATGTTCAGCTCCATAATCAGTCTTCGACTTCAACGCCCATGCTGCGTGCTGTTCCTGCAACCATGCTCATGGCTGCTTCTACTGACGCTGCATTCAGGTCAGGCATTTTTGTCTCTGCGATTTTCTTAACCTGTTCCTTGGTGATTTTTGCAACTTTTGTTTTGTTCGGCTCACCTGAAGCCTTATCAATACCGCATGCTTTTTTAATCAAAACAGCCGCAGGCGGAGTTTTAGTAACAAAAGTAAAAGAGCGGTCTGCATAAACCGTTATGATGACCGGTATAATCATTCCGGCCTGGCTCTTCGTGCGCTCATTAAATTCTTTCGTAAATGCCATTATGTTGACACCGTGCTGGCCAAGTGCAGGTCCAACCGGCGGTGCCGGAGTTGCCTTCCCGGCAGGTATCTGAAGCTTGATTAAGCCCGTAACTTTTTTCTGTGCCATTTTTTGACGCACCTCCAAAATTCGTGGTAGCTGGCGGAATTGCTGCCTGTTTGCACCAATTCCTCCCACAGGGGCAATGCCCCTTCTCACAAGGCGGGCAAATGCCCGCCGTTTGAAAATTATTCGATTGCTTCGGCCTGGTTGAGCTCGAGTTCTACCGGTGTTTCACGCCCAAACATGGAAACAGTCACACACACATGGTTTTTCTCTTTGTCAACCTCTTTTACTACGCCGACAAAGCCCTCCAACGGCCCATCGATAATCTTTACGGAATCCCCAACTTCGTAGGAAACCTCAATTTCCTTCTTCTCGACCCCAAGCCTTGCTACCTCTTCATCAGTTAAGGGAATCGGTTTAGATGACGGACCCACAAAGCCTGTGCAACCGCGGATATTACGGACAATATACCATGAATCATCCGTAAGTATCATCTTTACAAAGACGTACCCCGGAAAGAGTTTCCGCTCAACGTCACGCTGTTTATTATCCTTTATCTCCGTAACGGTCTCCGTCGGCACAATGACCTGCTGGATAAGGTCCTGGAAATGGCGGTTTTCTACCGTCTTCTGCAGATTGGAGGCAACCTTGTTCTCATACCCGGAATAGGTATGCACAACATACCATTTTGCTTCTTCAGACAAAAAGAGTTCCTCCATTCACATCAAAATTATTTTGCAACGCTCATAATCAAACCAAGCAGATTGACAAGCAGAGTATCAAGGCCAAACACAAATAGCCCAATCACGACAATAGCAACAAGCACCACTCCGGTATTGCGGAATACGGATTTCGGTGTGGGCCATACAATTTTTTTAATTTCGCCCTTCGTGTCGCGGAAAAATTTAGAAATGTTTCTGCCGGTTCTGACAAAAAAGTTTTCTTTTTTCACTTTTTCTGCTTTTTCGGCCATAAACTTTTCCCCTCCGTCCGGATTATTTAGTCTCGCGATGGAGAGTATGCTTCTTGCAGAATCTGCAATACTTTCTCATCTCGAGCCTGTCCGGATCATTTTTCTTGTTTTTCATCGTGTCATAATTGCGCTGTTTGCACTCTGTGCAAGCCAATGTTACTTTCACTCTCATAACGGCACCTCCCGTTGCGCGGAAATTTATTAGCCTCTTTCGGGGCTGCGGCCTCCCTCGCTAATAAAAGGTTACAAAAAAATAACCCCTTTACCGAGGTATAATCAGTCTAACACACCACGCAAAATATGTCAAGCTTTTTATATTTCAGTTGATATTTTATCACATATGAGGAATACAAAGCCAATACGGCTATGCTGCCCAGCAAAACATTACTTACTGAGCTCATTAAGGGTATCGGCCATAATCTTCTTACGCTTTTTCTTCTTTTCCGGTTTTACTTTTTTGCCCTTCATTTTTAGCCCTGCTTTATAGCCTTTAGCAAGTTCAGTACTAAAAAGCGGCTTTATATTTCCAATTGCCCGCTCGCTCAACCCATTAAGCAGAACGATGGTAATAACTGAGCGTACGTCCATATCTCCGCTTACATACATTTCGTTGAGAAGGGAGCAGCAGCGGTTGATAGCATTGTGATCCGCCCCTTCTGAGCACAGCGCCTCGAGTTTCGGCAGTAGTTTGCTGCGGGCAAAAACGACCGCACGCACACCGCTGTAAATTTTACGCTCTTCGTTCAAAGCTTCTTTCAGTTCCGGAAATACGCCCACAAACCGGTTAAAAAAGAAAATCGGATCCACATTGTCGTCGTCGTCTTTCCTGTGCTTTTTCTTGCGGACGGAAGTAATCTGAACAGGGCCGCGTATCGTCTCAATAAAATCATTAGCAATATTCTCGGCATCATCTGGCGTGTCTGTTTCCGGGTCAAACAGCCACATTGAGACAGACTTCCATTTGCCGTCCGGCACGCCATCACTCGCACCGCATGCGCGCAGTTCAAAGCGTTTCCGGCTTTCAAGATAGAAAACGCCATAAGCTGCATCACTTGATGAGAATACCGCAGATTTGCCATCTTTTTCAGGTTCCTTTTCCTCAAGCCTGTGGTATCCAAGGCCTTTCAGCAATGTGCTGATTTTGTCTATGACAAGTTTAAACGCGTCATTTTCCAAAGTTACAGTCACTCCCCCGTTTCCGGCTCCTGCCGGTGCCATATGATTGGTAGAAACAAATCAAAGCGATATATTATTATACTACACAAACAGTTTTTTGTCATCACATTTTATGATGTGATAACCTTCCTGTAAAGTTAATCTGGAGCCAGATAAAAACAGTTAACGAAGCCTACTGCCATCACGAAATTACTTTTAACTCTTTTGTATCATGGTTCAAAACTTCACACCCTGTTTCAGTTACAAGGACAAGGTCTTCAATACGTACGCCGACTTCGCCCTCTACATAAATTCCTGGTTCTATTGAAAATGTCATGCCTGGTTTTACTTCATCGCGGTTGGAGCTTGAAACGTCACCGTTTTCATGGACTTCTATCCCTATGGAGTGCCCAAGGCGGTGTGTAAATTCTTTACCATATCCCGCTTTTTTTATAACGTCCCGGGCAGTACGGTCAATGTCACAAAACCTTACCCCCGGATGTATCATTGCTTCAGCTGCCCGGTTCGCTTTAAGCACAATGCCGTAAACCTCTTTTGCATGGCTTGAAACACTGCGGTAGAAAAATGTTCGCGTCATATCTGAGCAGTAGCCGTCTTTGCGGCACCCAACGTCAATCAAAACGCAGTCACCGTCTTTAAGCGGTGTGTCATCCGGTGTATGGTGCCCTTCCGCCGCATTTTTTCCAAATGCAACAAGCGGTGGAAATGAGTATCCGTCAGCGCCAAGCCTACGGTATATCTTCTCCATCGGCTCAGCCACCTGCCGCTCTGTTACACCTGGCTTTATAAGTTTTACAAATTCTTTCATTGCCATATCATTGATTTCTGATGCTTTGCGCATCATTCCCTGCTCTTGATCATCTTTGCACGCGCGCTCATTGTCAACGCAATCAGATGCAAGGGCATAATCCGCAGCTGCCTTTTTTTCCATCAGCGGCAGCAGGAAGCGTGCTGGAAAATTTTTATCGACTCCTAAAGTTGTGCTATGGTCTATATAACTGCTCAAAATGTTTAAGTAGTCATCCGAATCCGAAAAACGCACTTTTTCGACTCCAAGGTCTTCAGGAACCGTAAAAAGGTCATTTATAAAGATTTTATGGTTGCCATCACGGTTCAAATAAAGGGCCAGCAGACGTTCCCCAGGGATAATCAGGCACCCAGTAAGGTAAAAAATATTCGATGGTGAACTAATAATCATTTGCTTTAGTCCCTTTTGCCCCATATTTTGCAGTACACGGTTGACTCTTTTCACGTTCAATTCAAACGCTTCTTTCTAATTGTCTATAAATTTTGTAGATGTTTATTTCTCTCCCCTTCGCCGTCAAAAAGGCTGCAAGCAACGAAATGGTTCTTGCTTACCTCTTTCAGCTCAGAGTTGAATTTTTTGCATTTGTCTGCTTCTTTAAAGCAGCGCGAGCAGAATCGGCATCCTTCCGGCGGGTCTATCGGGCTTGGGACATCGCCTTTCAGCTCAATGCGGTGGCGCCGTTTTGTAGGGTCAATTGAAGGAATTGCAGAAAGCAGCGCCTGCGTATAAGGGTTCAGCGGATTATGGTAAAGCTCGTTTTTAGGTGCAATTTCCATCAGTTTACCAAGGTACATAACGCCTACCCGATCGCTTATGTGCTTTACAACACTCAGCCCATGTGCAATAAACAGGTATGTAAGGCCAAATTCGCTTTTAAGGCTTTCGAGCAGGTTAAGTACCTGTGCCTGAATGGAAACATCAAGCGCCGAAACAGGCTCATCGCAGACAATCAGCTTAGGTTCAACAGCAAGCGCACGCGCTATGCCTATGCGCTGGCGCTGCCCGCCAGAAAACTCATATGGGTAACGGTTGCGGTAATTACTGGAAAGCCCAACGCAGTTTAAAAGCTCATTCACCCTTTTTTCAACTTCGTTTTTAGGGCGCAGATGATTAATAATAATAGGTTCCGCAATAATGTCGCCTACTGTCATGCGCGGATTAAGCGATGCGTACGGGTCTTGAAAAATAAGCTGTATATCCTTGCAGTACTGCCGGCGTTCCTTCCTTGGCAGTGAAGTTAAGTCTATTCCATTATATATGATTTTCCCCGCAGTTGGCGTATACAGGCCAACAATCATTTTACCTATTGTGCTTTTGCCGCATCCTGATTCGCCCACAAGGCCAAACGCCTCGCCTTTCTTAATCTGGAAGGAAACATCATCAACAGCTTTAAGCACAGATGTTGTCTTGCCAAAAAAGTTTTTACTGACGGTAAAATATTTTTTTAGGTGCTGGACATCGAGTAAAACTTCGTCGCTCATTTCTCTGCCTCCCCATTTTGGTACAAAAAGCAGCGCACCATGTGGTCACCGACTTTACGGAGCTCTGGTTTGCGCTGACGGCAGACTTCCATGCATTTGTCACAGCGGTCGCTGAAAGGGCATCCGTTTGGCATATGCATTGGATTAGGCACCATGCCTTTTATCATATAAAGCGGGTCCGTGCTTTCGTCATCCAGCCGCGGGATTGACTTTAAAAGGCCGAGTGTATACGGGTGCAGCGGTTTTGCAAAAAGGGACTTTACTTCGGCACTCTCTACAATCTGGCCACAGTACATTACGACAACGCGGTCCGCAGCTTCCGCCACAACACCAAGGTCATGCGTAATCAACATCACTGCCATATTGAATTTTTTTCTCATGTTATACAGCAATTCCAGTATCTGTGCCTGTATGGTCACATCGAGCGCCGTAGTTGGTTCATCCGCGATCAGCAAATCCGGGCTGCATGCAAGTGCCATCGCAATCATAACACGCTGCCTCATGCCGCCGCTCATCTGGTGGGGGTAGTCGTTTGCACGCTCTTCCGGTGATGGGATGCCCACTGTACGCAGCATTTCTACCGTACGGTCGAATGCTTCTTTTTTACTAACGGTTTTGTTATGGGTCATAATGCTTTCCATGATCTGGTCTTTAATGCGGTACACCGGGTTAAGGCTTGTCATCGGCTCCTGAAAAATCATACTTATTTTATCACCTTTAATGGCACGCATCTCATTTTCCGATTTTTTCAGAAGGTCTTCCCCGCGGTATAAAATCTGGCCTTTTGTCACCCTGCCATTGCCTGGCAGGAGACCCATAATCGAGAGCGATGTTACACTCTTTCCAGAGCCGGATTCTCCAACTACAGCGAGTATCTCGCCTTCATTAACATGAAAGCTAAGGCCGTTTACAGCACGCACAATGCCGTGCTTAACCTTAAATTCCACTGTAAGATCTTTGACTTCAAGCAACATTATTAACGCCTCAATTCTGTCTGGACTTCGGGTCGAGTGCATCGCGCAGACCGTCGCCAAGCAGGTTAAAGGCCAAAACGGTCAGAGAAATGGCAAGCCCCGGAAAAATAAGAGTATACGGTGCCTGGAAAATATAATTTCTGGCACGCCCCAGCATGTCGCCCCATTCTGCCTGCGGAGGCTGAACGCCAAGGCCAAGAAAGCCGAGGGCTGAAGCATCAAGAATAGCGGAAGAAATGCCGAGCGTTGCACGCACTATAATAGACGACAGCACATTGGGAAGAATGTGGTGAAAAATTATGCGGCCATCTTTGTTGCCTACAACTTTTGCAGCCTGAACATAATCGTTTTCTTTCACCGATAGTATCTCACCACGCACAATGCGAGCATATTCCGGTATGGCTACAAGGCTTATCGCTATAACGGCTTTGTCAATGCCCTGCCCAAGAGCTGCCATGAACGCAATGGCAAGCAGTATGGAAGGAATAGACAGCATAATGTCCATTATGCGCATAATCACCGTGTCAACTTTGCCGCCGAAATAACCCGCAATCGAGCCAAAAATAATTCCAAACGTGAGCGATATTGCAACTGCAATAACGCCTACAGCGAGGCTTACGCGTGTGCCAATTAAAATACGGCTGAAGATGTCGCGCCCAAGTTGGTCGGTTCCGAACCAGTATTCACTGTTCGGTGGAAGAAGCGTTTTTGTGAGGCTTTGTTCATATGGGTTATGCGGAAGCACCTGCGGAAAAGCGGAAGTAATTACGGCAATTGCCACAAGCAACAAAATAAATACCAGGCTCACCATAGCAGCGCGGTTTTGTTTCAGGCTGTCCCACATTGAGCGCCAAATCGACTCAGGCTTATCGGTAAACTCTTCGTTGGGAGAAGCTGCCACGGCATTTTCTATTTCATTCATAGTGGTTACCCTTCTTCCTTTGAGTATTTGATACGCGGATCGAGGAACGCATAAATAAGGTCAACTACAAGATTTACAATTACATAGATTGTCGCAATTATCAGCACAACAGCCTGCACAACTGGAAAATCAGATTTCTGTATACATTCGACCGTATAGCTGCCAATGCCGGGCCATGCAAATACGGTTTCCGTAAGCACCGCCCCGCCAAGGAGCGACCCAAACTGAAGGCCTATAACGGTAGTTACGGGTATCATGGCATTGCGCAAGGCATGATGCTTTATAACGCGGTGTTCGCTTATGCCTTTTGCACGCGCTGTGCGTATGTAATCCTGGTTAAGCGTGTCGAGCATGCTCGAGCGTGTCATGCGCGTGATGATAGCCATTGAATACAGCGAAAGCGATACTGTAGGCATAATCAGATGTCTGAGCGTGTCTCCAAGGGCCTCAAAGTCGCCCGATGTCAAAGTATCCCAGATATAAAACCCTGTGCCACCCACAGGCTGGAGCATTGGGTTAATCCGCCCGCCGCTCGGAAGAATGCGAAGTACTCCTGAAAACAATATGATGAGTAATATGCCAAGCCAGAAAATAGGCATTGAAACACCGATAAGCGCAACAAGCGTGCTTGCAAAATCAGCTGCGGTATTTTTCTTTACTGCGGCAGTAACTCCGAGCAGAATGCCGAGGATAGACGCAAGGATGATAGAGCAGATTGCAAGTTCTATTGTGGCTGGAAAACGCGCCATTATCTCATTCATTACCGGCTGATTTGTGTAATATGAATTGCCGAAGTTCCCAGTAAGCGCACCTTTCAGGAAATCCAGGAACTGCAGTACAATCGGCGCATTGAGCCCATGCGCATCACGCCATGCTTTCATAGCTGCCTTACTTGCGTGCTGGCCGAGGACTACCGGCGCAGGGTCCGGTGAAAAAACGCGCATAATAAGAAAAACTACTAAAGAAACACCAAGCAGCACCGGAATAAGCTGCAGAATCCTTTTTATGGTGTATTTTACCAAATTAAACATCTCTTCCCTTAAGCTCATATTGCAAAAGCACTTAGCAACTTAATAATATTAAAAGCAGCTGAAAGCCGTATTTTTTAATACGGCTTTCAGCATCCGATATCTAACAGAATTATTAACTTATTTCGTAACGGTTACCCCTGCAAACGGCGTAACACCTGTCTGGTGGCAATAGTACCCGCTTACCTTAGGGCTGTAAGCTGCAAGATTATTTGAATGCGAAATTGGAAGCCAGACATCATCCTCTGCAACTTTTTGCTCACACTGCGTGTATATCTTTGTGCGCTCGGCACCGTTTGGAGTCGTGAGGCCCTTTGCAATAAGCTCATGGTATGCCGGAACACTGTAACGCGCCACGTTCATTGAAGGGTCAGGATCATCGAGCAGGTTCATGAAGTTATCCGCGTCGCCGTTGTCACCAACCCAGCCATAGAAGCAGATATCATAATCACCTTTTTTAACAACTGATGTGTAAGACGTCCAGTCATATGTCTTGATATTGCATGTGACTCCCACATCTTTCAGGTAACCCTGAATTGCTTCTGCAAGCATCTGGCCGCCCACTGAATTGTACGGGCGCGGGTTGGAATACGTTATCATGTTGACTGATTTTATTCCTGCTTTTGCAAAGTCTGCCTTTGCAGCAGCCTTGTTAAATGGAGTCTGCTTGATTGATGAAAACCCGTCAGGATTCATAAACTTCGGCATAATGCTTGTGGCAGGTGTTGCATAGTCCTTGTAAAGGCTCTTTACAAGCTCAGGCACATTTATCGCTTCGCTGAACGCCTTGCGTGCAGCGGCTGATTTGAATTTTTGGCTTGTGACATTATAAGCCATATAATTGATATTCATGCCGTCGGCTGAAAACAGCCTATCCCCAGAACTTGTGATTTGCGACACGTCATTTGCGCTGATGCCGTCAATGGCATCTACTTCCCCAGACGTCAGAGCAACATCACGCGCTGAATTTTCCTTTATAAAGCGGAACACAACATTTTCTGTTTTTGCCTTATCGCCCCAATAATTGTCATTTCTTTTCAGTTTAATATACTGGCCCTTTTCCCATGAAACGAATGTGTACGGGCCCGTGCCAACAGGATGCTCGTTAAGGTTGTTGTATTTCTTGAGCGCTGTAGGGCTTACGATCGGTGCTGCCATAATCATGGCAAGATTTTTGAGGAACGGCGTTTCGGCGCTGAAAAGGTCAATTTCAACAGTATAGTCATCAATTACTTTAACTTCTTTTACGCCGCTCTTTTTCTTCTTTGAGCCAAATACGAATGACGCATACGGCATATTGTCTGTTGCATTTGGCTCCAGCTGGCGGTCAATGCTCTTCTTCACAGCATCAGCGTTGAAGCCTGTGCCATCCTGAAACTTTACACCCTTGCGCAAATGGAATGTGTACTTTGTCCCGTCCGGGCTGATATTCCAGTCTGTTGCAAGGCAAGGCTCAACTTCCGTGGAATTCTTGTTGTATTTAAGCAGCCCTTCATATATATTGCACATTACTTTGGCAGATTCGCCGTCATCAACAAGTGCCGGGTCAAGACCGCGAGGGTCTGCACCTTGCGCATACGTAAACGTGTCTTTCAGCCCGGCCGCAGATGTGTTGCCCGAGGCTGCGCCAGAAGAAGCTGCATCGGAAGCGCGTTTGCTTTTTCCGCATCCAGACATTGCGGAAACAAAAACTGCAGCAGCAAGAATTAAGGCCGATATTCTTTTAAACCCATTATTTTTCATAATTCTGCTCAATCCTCTTTCATCCGTTTTCTTTCACCGTTTTTACTGTATAAATACTAAACACTGTTTACCGCTGTGATAAAATTCTATTAGGCACCTACACATACAAAGCCAATGTGCTTTTAGCCTTTTTACACACAGCCTAAAGCCTTGTGCCTTGGTTCGCTTTTTATATTTAGCACTTTAAGCTGTTTTAGCAATAAACATTATAATGTATTATAATATATTCAGCCATAATTTCAAGCCTTGCAAGAATATTCAGTGTTTTAATCATAATTAAAGGTAGAAAGACGTTTTATAATAGGGAAATTGGCTATTAAATTTGCCAACTGGTTAAACTTTTGCATCATCATTTTAATATAATTCATTTATTTGTAGATCAAACTGAAATAATTATATTACATCTTATTTAAATAAAGTATGATATTTTTTTGCTTTAATTCGTTGCATTGTGATTTCCCAATATTTATAATAGAATTATTGCGTAATTTTAAATCACATCAAATTAAAAAACGGCAAAAAGGCATTGACTTTTTTAGCATAGTGGTATATCCTTACTATCAATAATATATATTTACTATATTTTTAGCTGTTAAAGTCAGGAGACTGAAGCCATGAAAAAGGTTTTTCTCGGCAATTCCACAATAGAATCACTGATGTGCATAATGTGCCGCTTCATGCCTAAAATGGAATACAGCCGACACATTTTGCCGTCATGACTTACGCATGACTTTTATGGGTTTGTCTCTACATACAAACGCAAAGTCCGGTCGGCCAAAACAGGCTGACCGGACTTTTTAACAGCAGCTAAAATAACATAGCGCCTTGAAAACCCTGTTCATCTTATTATAATAAAGAGAGTGGAGGAATAACTATGAAATTCAAAAACTTCTTTCTTGCATTACTGTGCGGTGTGCTTGCCACCGGGCTCGCCGGATGCGGTAGCTCCGGTGCTGCTTCTCCTTCCAGCACAGCAGCTCCGTCCACTGCCGTTTCCGTCTCTGAGCAGGACTACGCGTCCATTCCAAAACCGCAGGGCAACGACAACACGGTTTCAATAGGTGTTACACCGATTCCTCATGGTGAAATAGTGAATAACGTTGTTAAACCCGAAATGGAAAAAGCAGGCTGGAAGGTAAAAGTCGTCGAATTCAACGATTATGTCCAGCCAAATACAGCCCTTTCGAGCGGTGATATCGATGCAAATTACTACCAGACAACGAATTATCTTGCCGAAGCCAACAAAAAGCAGAACCTTCATCTTGTTTCTGTAGCGGCCGTCCATCTTGAGCCTATGGGGCTTTACTCAAAGACAGTTAAATCACTTCCTGAACTTAAAGACGGCTCCACCATTGCTGTGCCAAACGACAGCTCCAACGAATCACGTGCAATACGCCTTCTTGCTGAAAACGGCCTTTTCAAAGTTGACAGCTCTTCAATGCTAACATCAAAAGACATAACCGAGAATCCGCATAAATTTAAGATTATGGAAGTCGATGCCGCCAACCTTGCAAGGACACTCGACGATGTCAATGCTGCCGTAATAAACAGCAATTATGCGCTTCAGGCAAAATTCAACCCTACAAAAGACGCCATTATAAAAGAAAGCTCGTCTTCAAAAAACAGCAGCCAATATTTTAATGACCTTGTTGTAAAAAAGGGAAATGAAAACACAGAAAAAACAAAAGCCCTCAAAACTGCGATAACATCAAAGGCAGCAAAAGAATATATAGAAAAAAATTATAAAGGGGCTGTAATACCTGCATTTTAGGCTATCCCTCATATCTCTGTGCAGGATACAGCAAAGGTGGGAAAATGGAAACTATTTATCCGTTATGCGGAGAATTCTCAGAGGAAGCCCATAGTTTAAAAGCTACATCAGGGAGGCAGCCAGAGTGATTGAGATTAAAAACCTCTGCAAAAAATTCGGTGAAACGGAAATTTTGAAAGACGTATCGCTCCACATAGACGATGGCGAAATCTATGGGATAATCGGGCAGAGCGGGGCCGGAAAGTCTACACTTCTGCGCTGCATAGACGGCCTTGAAACATATGACAGCGGTTCCCTTGAAGTTATGGGAAAAGAAATATCAGGCATAAGCGGCAAAGGCCTTCGTGCTTTCAGAAAACAAATCGGCGTTATCTTTCAGAATTTCAACCTTTTAAAGCGCAATAACGTATATGATAATGTCGCTCTTCCTTTGCAGTTTTGGGGCGCAAAGAAAAGCAGCCCCGAAAGCAAAAAAAAAGTAATGAACCTTCTTAAACTTGTGGGGCTTACAGATAAAATCCGCTCAAAGCCATCAGAATTAAGCGGTGGTCAGAAACAGCGCGTCGCCATTGCGCGGGCACTTGTGCTTGACCCAAAGGTCCTGCTTTGCGACGAGGCGACTTCTGCCCTTGACCCGCAGACAACAAAAGATATTCTCTCCCTGTTATCGCGCATCAACAGTGAAATGGGCATAACAATAGTCATTGTTACACACCAAATGGAAGTGGTAAAGCAAATATGCAGCCGTGTTGCGTTTATCAAAGATGGCCACATTGTGGCTGAAGGGAAACCGGAGCATCTGTTTGTGATGCCAAATGATGATATAAAGCAGTTCCTCGGCGGCATGCCTGACGTTCTGCCAAAAACTGACATAAATATCCAGCTTTTCTTTACAGACGAGCACGCGGCCGATCCAGTCATAACACGCCTTGCACGAAATCTTGGCATTGATTTTTCCATTGTATGGGGAAAGATCGAAAATTTCAGGAGCGACGTAATGGGGAGCCTTGTAATAAATATTAAGGAAAAAGACAAAAACCGTGTAACCGAATACCTCAACCAGCAAAAAGTCTTATGGGAGGTCTTGAAATAAAATGATGGGCACGATTCTTCAGGCACTTGGTGAAACACTGTATATGGTCGGCATATCCACACTGCTGTCTGTTGTCATAGGATTTATTCCTGCCGTAATACTTACAATCACCGCAAAGGACGGCCTGCACCCAAATAAAGCCGTCTATGGTGTGCTTGATTTTCTTGTGAATGTTTTCCGTAGCTTTCCCTTTATCATTTTAATGATTATAATCATACCGTTCACACGCCTTGTGGCAGGGCGCGCAATAGGGACAACTGCCGCAATAGTGCCTTTGACAGTCTCAGCCATCCCATTTGTAGCGCGTGTTATGGAGTCTGCCCTGCGTTCAGTAGACCCCGGCGTTATCGAGGCTGCAAAGTCTTTCGGCGCTTCCGATGCACAGATTATCTTCCGGGTTTATATGAAAGAGTCCGTGCCGTCCGTCCTTGCCGGCATAACGCTTACTGTAATAAATCTTGTAGGATATTCAGCCATGGGCGGTGCGCTCGGCGCAGGCGGCCTCGGTGACGTAGCTATACGCTATGGTTATCAGGAATACCGCATAGATTACCTTATTGTCACAAGCCTTGTTCTCATTGTGTTTGTTCAACTGATACAGTATATTGGCAATAAACTGTATGACTTTTCACTTTAAAACGAATATGCCAACATTTGGCCAGCACACTTTCACGCTAAAATTAACTGAATGGACGGAGGATTTAAATGTTCGACGAATACAGCCTCCAGACAGGCAGTGAAGGATTTTACAAAATGGCCAAAAAGTCGCTTGCCGAAAGCGTAGTGCAGGAGGGCATATGTATTGTTTGCTAAACAAACTGAAAAGCCGCATTGATGCTGATTTATGGTAAAATAAGTGCGGAGAGAAGATTGGATGTCTCCAAATGCTTTCACAGGCACATATTGCCAAGGTGAAAAGCAAAATTGCATGAAATACTATGATTGATTCGTTTTCCCACTTTTTACTGTCCACTAAATCGAGAGGGGCACACAAGAAAAAGCAGCAATTTATTAGCACATTAAAGCTGAAAATTCTTGAGCCCACTCTGCAGATATATCAGGGCAAAATTTGATTTGCTAAAATGAAATGCCACAACTTGAAAAAGCCTAATTTAAATAATTACATGGAATCTCTATCAAAAACGATTAGGACTTGCTGCCAGCTTTATTTTGTAAAGTGTAAAATATATTTTTATTATATGTTTCTTGTAAAATTAAGCATAGATTTGTGGTTATAGATTATTTTTTTATTTGGTATTGACAAAATAGTCCTTTAGAGTATAATAAATGTGTTGTAAAAATTAAATTTCAGTGCGTGTTACTGATTCGATCAGGCATGAACATCTATTCCCACAAAATGGGGAAAGTGTTTCATGTCTGTTTTTTTGTCTTGAGAAGGTGATTTATGAATAGGGACCCATGTAACTAAAGAGTTGTTAATGGGGGGAATGTATTTGCGGTATGAATTATAAAATAATTAAAGTTTTGAATAACAATTCAGTTTTAGCGCAGAGTTTCAGTGGAAATCAAGTCGTTTTGATGAGCAAGGGAATTGGTTATGGAAAAAGCAAGGGTGATAAAATCAAGGATGGTGAAAAGTATCAAAAAGTATTTTATATCCTTGACAGCGGCCAGAATATAAATAAGCTTGAAAAATTTGGCACCGAGCACGAGAAAATGGAAGCTGTAACGTATAAGATAGTAAATGTTGCAGAAGCAACGCTGAATTTTAAAAATGAAAATTTTTATAAGGCTTTAATTGACCACCTTACTTTTGCAGTTGAACGCCTGCAAATGAGCCTTCCAATTAAGAACCCATATATTATGGAAGTTTCTGTACTTTGTCAACAGGAATATGCTGTGGCTCAGATAGCTGCCGAGATTATTAAAGAGCAGCTTAATGTTGAAGTAGGAATAGAAGAAACAAGCTTTATTGCTATGCATATTTATGCAGCACGTAAAAATAAGCATATAGATACTGTCATGAAAAACATGAGAATTATAAACGAGGTTTCACAGAAGGCGTTTAAATATGCGGGTAAAAACGCTGCTACACTAAATTATGCAACAGCGGATTTTATTCTTTCCATTAGCCAGCTTATTAAAGATGCCATAGCAAAAAAAACTATTCACACAAAACTAAAAGGCCAGATATGCTGCTGTATACCGCGTGAATGGTGCTTTGCCCAAAAGATTGCTGAATATGTCAATAATGAGCTTGATATAACTTTAAATGAAGATTATATTTCGCTTTTGGCGTTAGATGTCTATAAGTTAACTCAACTGTAAATTAAATATTAGGAGGAATTTATATGGAAACTGAAAAGAGCATAGAACCAGCTACTCAAAATAATAAACATTCGGGCAACTCGCGTGTGCTTTCTGCTTTTCAGACGCTTGGCAAATCCCTTATGCTGCCAATTGCTGTGCTGCCAATTGCAGGTATCTTGCTTCGGCTTGGCCAAAGCGACTTGTTAAATATTCCCTGGTTAGGTGACTCCGGCAATGCGATTTTCAATAATCTGCCATTGCTTTTTGCTATTGGTGTGGCTATCGGCATTGCGAAAGACAGCAATGGCGCAGCAGGCCTTGCAGGTGCTGTTTCTTATTATGTTCTAACGGCTGCTTCACAGGCCATTAACCATGCGCTTCAGGTAGGTACTATTTTTGCTCCTGCAAACGGAATGCCCAAAACGTTGACAGATATTGATATGTCGTGTTTTGGCGGTATGATTGCAGGTATTATTGCAGGACTGTGTTATAACAAATTCAAAGACACGGTGTTGCCAGACTGGCTGCAGTTCTTTGGTGGGCGCCGTTTTGTGCCAATTGTCACTGGTGGCTGGTCCATCCTTATCGGTGGCGGCCTTGGCTTAGTTTGGCCGACATTCCAGAAAGGCCTCAATGGGGCGGCAAAATGGATGACAACAAGTCATGGCATTGGTGCGTTTGTATATGGGTGCCTAAACCGCCTTTTGATTCCGTTCGGCCTTCACCATGTTATTAATAGCTACGTATGGTTTAGCCTTGGATCTTTTAAAGATCCGGCAACCGGAAAAATTGTTTCAGGCGACTTGTGGCGTTTCTTCGCAGGCGACCCAAATGGTGGAACATTTACAGCTGGCTTTTTCCCGATTATGATGTTTGCTCTGCCTGCAGCTGCACTTGCAATGTATGTTTGTGCTAAGAAGAAAAATAAAGCGGCTGTCGGCGGTGCATTATTCTCCGTCGCATTTACCGCGTTCCTCTGCGGAATAACTGAACCAATTGAATTTATGTTTATGTTCCTGGCGCCTGGCCTTTATGCTATTCACGGCGTACTTACAGGACTTTCACTTGTTATCTGCAACATGCTCAACATCCACGACAGCTTTACTTTCTCGGCAGGCCTGTTTGACTATATCATAAACTGGGGAAAAGCTACGAATCCAGGCTTAATTATACCGGTTGGGCTCGCATTTAGCGTAGTATATTTCTTCCTATTTGTGTTTTTCATCAAGAAATTCGATTTGAAGACGCCAGGCCGTGAGGCAGAAACGTCAACTGATGATGCCTCACCGATTACTGACAAGCATGATTTTGACGATATCGCTGCCAAATATATTGACTTGCTTGGCGGTAAAGATAACATCAAAGATATCAGCTCATGTATAACCCGTATACGCCTTGTACTTAAGAGCAATAAAAGCCTTGATGAAAATGCTTTTAAAAAGCTCGGTGCTTCCGGGATACTGAAGGCAGGTGATCAAGTTACTCAAGTTATTGTAGGTACTAAGGCGGAACTTATAGTTGATGCTATGAAACGCCATTTAAACATTTAATTTAAAATAATAAACCTGTAAGTCGTTTTCAAATAACTGGAATATATAAGTACAGGTTATATATTCCAGTTATTATTTAGAACAATTTTTTAAGTGAGGTATGAATGAAACTCTTTAAACATAAAAATTTTCAGTTGCTGTCGCCGGTTAGCGGTAATGCTGTTTCGATTACTGAAACACCGGACAAGGTATTTTCTGATAAAGTACTTGGCGATGGTGTAGCAGTTATTCCAGATAAAAACGAAGTTGTTTCTCCAGTGGATGGCACTGTTGTGCAAATTGCCCGTACACTTCACGCAATCTGCATAGAGGCTGATAATCATGCCGAAATTTTATTGCATTTAGGCATAGATACTGTGGAGTTAAACGGGGAAGGCTTTACATGCTGTGTAAAAAAAGGCGAGCATGTTGCTGCTGGCCAAAAATTAATGGATATGGATATAAACTTTATCAAAAATAAGGGCTACAGCACAGTATCACCTTGCATTATTACTAATATGGACTATGTAAAAGATTTAAACGTTATAACAGGCCATGCTGAGGCAGGAAAAACTGTGGTAATTACTTACCAAGTTTAAATATAAAAAATGGGAGATATTTTTGAAAAATGAAAATTTTAGAAGCATCAGATTATGAAGGAATGAGCCGCAAGGCGGCAAACATTATTT